>Ga0163215_100090_pt1 | contig 290113 bp, 278 predicted proteins | sample SynspAceP_FD_185934 | JGI IMG/M metagenome (GOLD analysis project Ga0163215, IMG submission 185934) | Saline lake microbial communities from Ace Lake in Antarctica - Synechococcus sp. Ace-P (Hybrid Assembly) | ecosystem: Environmental > Aquatic > Non-marine Saline and Alkaline > Saline | place... | reverse complement strand
CAGCGACATATGGACAAACATAACGTCCAATAATGGCGCGGGATGGAGCAGCCCGGTAGCTCGTCAGGCTCATAACCTGAAGGTCGTAGGTTCAAATCCTACTCCCGCAACCAAATTTAGCCCTACAGTAACAACAAGCTACACGCCACCCTCGGGTGGCTTTCTGCGTTGCCGTTTTGCGCGTGGAAGCGCATCCTGTGCTTCGTCGTCCGTTCATACCGCAATTGTGGCCAGCATCGCCTGCAGGGCTTAGTTCCCCTCAATCACAGCGCCATGGTCGGACAGGAGCGACTAGGGCCGCGCGACGTGGAAAGAAGGCCTCACACCGTCTTCCCCACGTCAGTCAAAAACAAAAAGCCATTCTTTTACCCGAAGGTTACCACGGCCAGCCCATGTGGCGGACCAAGACCCCATATCTCTAAGCCCTCATTAAGCAACAAGATGCGCAAGAGGCGTTACAACAACTGCCGAACTTGCTATCGGCAGATCATGGATATTGTTCTGATCACCGCGGTCATCGCATCGCTTTTCCTTGTTATCGGCGCGGCAGAGCCATTGGCCGCCCGCCTGCGTCTGCCCTACAGCGTGATCCTTGCGCTGCTTGGCATTCTGATCGCATCAGGCGCGCTGTTTTTCCTGCGCACTGACCTGACCGATGCGCTGAACCCGGTGGCAGAGGCGATCCTTGGGCTGCCAATCCGGTCCAATGTCTTCCTGTATGTCTTTTTGCCGACGCTTTTGTTTCAGGCGACGTTAGGCATGAACTTGCGCCGTATGGTCGATGACTGGGTTCCCATTCTTGTTATGGCTGTTGTGGCAGTGGTCGTGGCGACGTTGTCGGTCGGCTATGCGTTGTCGTGGGTCAGCACCTTGCCCTTGGCGGCCTGCCTGTTGATCGGTGCCATCGTCTCGACCACTGACCCGTCGGCGGTTGTCTCTATCTTTCGCTCTATCTCTGCGCCGCGGCGGTTGGCGCGCTTGATCGAGGGTGAAAGCCTGTTGAACGACGCCGCCGCTATTGCGCTGTTCGGCCTGTTCATGGGCTTCGTGATGCTGGGCGTGCCGGACCCCGAACTTGGCGATGCTTTGGCGCAGTTTCCCGTGTTGATCGGCGGTGGTGCGTTGACCGGCTGGCTGGCGGGGCGTGTGGCGGTTTGGATCATGGCGCTGTTCGGCCGGCACGAGCTTGCGCTGATCTCTGTCTCCGTTTCATTGCCTTATCTTGCCTATGTGGGGGCGGAACAGATGGTCGGCGCCTCCGGTGTGATTGCAGTGGTCGTCACGGGACTGACGGTAAATTTGACGGGGCCAGGTCGTTTGCCGCCGCAGGCTTGGGCGAACCTGCGGGATGTTTGGGATCTGCTCGCGCATTGGGCTGGCGCGCTGATCTTTATTCTGGCCGCCTTGCTGATCCCGCGCCTGTTAGAGGGTGTCACGCTAAGTGATTTCGCCTTGATCGGCGTTGTTGTCGTTGCGGCCATTGCATCACGTGCGGTTGTTTTGTTCGGCCTACTGCCCTTGCTGACGCTGCTGCGCCTGTCGCCGCGGGTTGATCGGCCGTATCGCACTGCGATCTTGTGGGGCGGGTTGCGCGGGGCCGTCACCCTGGCGCTGGCTCTGGCCGTCACCGAAAGCTTTCGCGTCCCCGTTGAGGTGAAGCGCCTTGTCGGTATCCTTGCCACCGGATTTACCCTTTTTACGTTGATCGTGCAGGGTACCACGCTGCGGTCTGTCATCGGTTGGCTGAAGCTCGACCGTTTGTCACCGATAGACGAAGCGCTTTCGCGGCAGGTCGTTGCCGTGGGACTTCAGACCGTCCGAGAGGAGCTGGCCCGCACGACCGAAGCCTATGCGCTGACCAAGGAAACCGTCCGGTCCGAGGCGAAGACCTTTGGTGAGCGGTTAGATGCAGCGGTCGATGCGGCAGAGGATGCTGACGACATTTTGGACAGGGACCGGATCACGCTAGGCTTGATCGCGCTTGCTGGCTTCGAGCGGGACACCATCCTTGCGCGGGTCAAAGAACGCACGATTTCGTCCCGGATGGCGGATCAGATTTTGTCCGACGCCGACCAGCTGATCGAGGCCGCGCGTGCAGGCGGTCGCAGCAGCTATCAAAAGGCGGCGCGCCGCTCTATCGCTTATGGCCGCGCGTTTCGGACGGCTGTTGTGTTGCATAACCGGTTAGGGCTGTCGCGGTGGTTGGTGCGGATGACGGCTGATCGGTTTGAACGGCTTTTGTCGCAGCAGCTGATCTTGCGCGATATCGACGCCTTTATTGATGGCCGTATCCGCCGCATTCATGGTCGCCGTGTTGCTGACCTGTTGCACGAGCTGATCGCCCGCCGCGCCGAAGGCGTCACCAAGGCGCTGGAGGGTCTGCGCCTGCAATATCCCGGCTATGCCGAAGAGCTGGAGCGCCGTTTCATCCGCCGCACAGCCTTGCGCTTGGAAGAGCGGGAATACGCGATCATGCGCGATGACGGACTGATCGGGGCAGAGGTCTATGCCACGTTGATCGAAAAACTGTCAGGTCGCCGCGCAGAGGCAGAGGCGCGTCCGCGCCTTGATATCGCTGTGCAGCGGGTCGATCTGATCCGCCAATTTCCGATTTTCGCTGATCTTGATGATCGGGCGCTCAAGGCGCTTGGCCGCTCGCTCAAGACAATTTACGTCGATGCGGGCCGGATCGTGATGCGCAAGGACACCCCGGCGAAAAGCGTATTCTTCATCGCATCTGGCGCTGTGGAACTGGAAAGCGCCGGGCAAACGTGGCGGCTGGGCCGGGGGGATATGTTCGGTCAGATGGCCTTGCTGCTCAGCAAATCGCGCCGGGCCGAAGTGCGGGCGATTGCGCCGTCTACGCTGCTCGTGCTGGACGAGGCGCGGTTCCGATCGCTGCTGTCGCGCAGCGCGGCATTGCAGGACGCGGTGCGTGCATCTGCTATTCAGCGCGGGATCAGCCTTGATCTGCTTCCGGTCGAAAACGACAGGGCTGAATAACGGGTTTCGGCAAGGCACCGATTAGGACGCCTTGCCGTTTTAGTCTGCCTTAGGCGGCCAGATCAGGCGCTTGCTTTGCCCCGGTCATGAACGCGACGGCGTCGGACATGGTGTAGTCCTTGGGATCAATCACGCAAAGTCGCTTGCCAAGGCGGTGAACGTGAATACGGTCTGCGACCTCGAAGACATGGGGCATGTTGTGGCTGATCAGGATGATCGGAATGCCCCGCGCCCGCACGTCTTGGATCAATTCCAGCACCCGGCGGGATTCCTTGACGCCCAGGGCGGCTGTCGGCTCGTCCAGAATGATGACCTTGGACCCAAAAGCCGCCGCGCGGGCAACGGCGACGCCTTGGCGTTGGCCACCTGACAGCGTCTCGACCGCTTGGTTGATGTTCTGGATCGTCATCAGCCCTAGCTCTGTCAGCTTGTCGCGGGCGATCTGTTCCATCCGCGAACGATCAAGCTGGCGCAGGATTTTGCCGCGAAAGCCGGGTTTGCGCAGCTCTCGGCCCATGAACATATTGTCGGCGATCGACAGGGCAGGGGACATGGCAAGGGTTTGGTAAACCGTCTCGATCCCCTCTTTGCGCGCATCCGTGGGAGAGGTGAACTTGACCTTGCGGCCTTCCAAAAACACATCGCCCTCGTCCGGGATGACAGCGCCAGACACGGCCTTGATCAAGGACGATTTGCCTGCGCCGTTGTCGCCAATCACCGCAAGGATTTCACCGGGATACAGGTCGAAGTCACAGTTATCGAGCGCGGTGACCTTGCCGTAGCGTTTCACAAGGCCGCGGCCTTTGAGAATAGGTTCCATTATGCCGATACCTTTCTGATCCACTGGTCCACTGCCACAGCGCCGATAATCAGCGCGCCAATCAGCAGGAACGTCCATTGCGCGTCAGCCCCGGCCAAACGCAGGCCCAAGGTGAACACACCCACAATCAGCGCCCCAAACAGCGCGCCCAAAATCGACCCGCGCCCGCCAAAGAGTGAGATGCCGCCGATCACCACAGCCGTGATGCTTTCGATATTCGCAAGCTGCCCAGAGGTCGGAGAGACCGAGCCGATGCGACCGATTAAAGCCCAGCCCGCAAAGGCACAGATCAGACCGGAAATGACGTAGACGGAAATCAACACGCCCTTCACATTGACGCCCGACAGCTGCGCCGCCTCTGGGTCATCGCCGACGGCATAGACGTGGCGGCCCCACGCGGTCTGTTTCAGCACGTAAGACAAGAACAGCATCAGCACGACCATGAACGCGACGCCTACGGTAAACACCGCGCCGCCGATGTTGAACTTGGTGGCAAAGACTTGCAGCAGGGGGGCGTTCGCTTCGATGTCCTGCGCGCGGATCGTCTCGTTCGAGGAATACAAAAAGTTTGTGGCCAGTACGATTTGCCACATCCCAAGGGTCACGATGAACGGCGGCAGCTTCATGACGGCAATCAACCAGCCGTTAATATAGCCGCAGATCATACCGCACACGAGGCCGAGGGCGATCGCGACTTCGACGGGCAATCCGTAGCGAAAGGTAAACTGCCCCATCACGACCGACGACAGCACCATGATTGCGCCAACAGACAAATCGATACCGGCCGTCAGAACCACAAGGCTTTGCGCGGCGGCGACGATGCCGACGATCTGGACCTGTTGCAGGATCAGCGTCAGGGCAAAGGGGGAAAAGAACTTCGACCCCAAAAGCAAGCCGAACACTGCAATGGACGCCAGCAGCACGAACAACGGCACAAGCGCAGGGTTGACGTGCAGCGCATGCTGCAACTTGGACAGCGCGCCCTTTCGATGAGCGGCAAATTTAGCGACGTCTTCGGATTTGGTCGTCTTTATGACGGACTCATAATCATCGGCATGACCAGCCATTTTCAGTCTCCCCCCGTTCTGCAGGTAAATATCGGCCCGCACCGGGGCCGCGGCGAAAGGGGCAGGAAAACCCCGCCCCTTTCAAAGACACGCGGGCTTAGGCCGCGCGGGTCAAAGGGCGGCTTAGCCCCAGCACAGATCCGTGCCTTCAGCGACCGAGATGCTGTCGACGCCGTCAGCAGGTTCGTCCGTCACCAGCGCAACGCCGGTGTCAAAGAAATCCTTGCCTTCGGTGTTCTGCGGCTTGGTGCCGTCAGCAGCAAAAGCGGCAATCGCCTCGATCCCCTTGGACGCCATCAGCAGCGGATACTGCTGCGCCGTTGCACCGATCACGCCGTCGGCGATGTTCTGCACGCCGGGGCAACCGCCGTCGACAGAGACGATTAGTACGTCGTTTTCACGGCCAAAGGACTTCAGTGCCTCATAAGCACCCGCAGCGGCAGGTTCGTTGATCGTATAGACCACGTTGATCATCGGATCGACGGCCAGAAGGTTCTCCATCGCCTTGCGGCCACCTTCTTCGTTGCCGGCGGTGATGTCATTGCCGACGATGCGCGCGTCATCTTCGTCGCCGATGACGTTAGGATCGCCCAGTTCAATGCCGAAGCCTTGCAAGAAACCTTGGTCGCGCAGCACGTCAACCGACGGCTGGCTGACCGCCAGATCAAGCATGGCGATTTTTGCATCAGCGGCGCCGTCGCCCAGCTTGGCGGCAGCCCACTTACCGATCAGCTCGCCCGCCAGAAAGTTATCTGTGGCAAAGGTCGCGTCAGCCGCGTCAATCGGGCTTAGCGGGGTGTCCAGCGCGATGACCAAAAGGCCAGCTTCGCGGGCTTGGGTCACAGCGCCAACGATGGACGATGTGTCGGATGCGGTCAGCAGGATACCCGATGCGCCATCGGCGATGCAGGTTTCAATCGCTGCGACTTGCGTTTCATGGTCGCCGTCCACTTTGCCCGCGTAGGACCGCAGCGTCATGCCAGCTTCTGCGGCAGCCGCTTCAGCGCCTTCGCGCATTTTGACGAAAAACGGGTTTGTGTCTGTTTTGGTGATCAGGCATGCCGATGCGCCGTGGGCTTCGGCCGAAGCCATGCCAGCGGTCGTAATAGCGGCCAATGCGGTGCTGATAAGCAGTTTCTTCATGGTGTCCTCCCTAGGAATTCCTCTGACCGAAGCCTCCACTCCGGCAGTCAGGCGACTCGCTTTTGCGCTCGCCCTGACAGCTAGAAACGACATTCCAATCATCCTGTCAATTAATTAATTAGGTTACTTTATTAAATAGAGGGCGTATCCTAAGGCGTGGAAGGCGATTATGTAGCGCGTATGGAAACTGCTTTGATCCAGACTATCAGCACGGGCCTCAGCCAAAGCGGCGTGCGGGATCATAACTCGCGCCTGCTGTTGTCACTGGTGCAGCGCAACGTTGCGTTGCCGGGCACGGATATCGCGCGGTTGTCCGGTTTGTCGGCCCCCACGGTGTCCAGCATCCTGCGCAAACTGGAATCTGACGGGCTGGTTGAACGCGGCGACGCCGTGCGCGGCAAGGTCGGCAAGCCGTCGATTCCCATGCGCCTTGCGCCGACGGGGGCCTATGCTTTTGGGCTGAAAATCGGCCGGCGGTCAGCGAATCTGTTGCTGATGGACTTTGTCGGCAAAGTGCGGGCCGAGGTTCATCTGAGCTATGACTACCCCCTGCCATCAGAGATTTTTGCTTTCCTCGAAGAGGGGATCAGAGCGTTGACTGCCGATCTGCCCGCAGATCAGCGCACGCGGATTTGCGGCATCGGCGTCGCCGCCCCGTTCGAGTTGTGGAACTGGCACAATCTAAAAGGCCCGCGCGCTAAGTCGTTCCAAACATGGAAGGACGTCAGCATTGCAGGCGAAATTGCGCGGTTCAGCCCGCTGCCCGTCATGGTCACGAATGATGCAACAGCGGCCTGCCAAGCCGAGCACATCTACGGCCGCGGTAAGGCGTTTCGGGACTACGCCTATTTCTTTATCGGGGCCTTTATCGGCGGCGGTGTCGTGTTGAATAATTCGGTGTTCGAGGGGCGGCAGGGCAACGCTGGCGCGCTGGGGTCGCTGCGCAGCATCGGGTTGAACGGCGAAAGCATGCAGCTTGTGGATGCCGCCTCGTTGCACCTGCTAGAGGCGCGCTTGCAAGAGGTCGATCAGGATACCCGCCAGCTGTGGACCGATCCGACCAGTTGGAAGCGTCTGTCGCGTTATGTCGATCCTTGGCTCAGCCAAACCGCGCAGGAACTTGCTAAGGCCAGCCTTTCCACCTGCGCTGTCATCGATTTCGAGGCGATCTTGATCGACGGTGCCTTCCCGGATTACATTCGGCACGAATTGGTGACGCGGGTGCGGCGCTACGTGGCGACGCAGGATACCCGCGGCCTTATTGTTCCGGCGATCGAGGCGGGGAGCATCGGCGCAAACGCCCGGGCTCTTGGGGCTGCTTGTGGTCCAATCCGCGCGAATTTCTTTCTCAATACCCACCAAGGCTTGTCTGCCGCCTGACCCAAACGACGGCACAACCCGTGGTTATACGGCCCGCGCGGATATTCCCGGCGTTTTGCCGCCAACGCGTTGGCGGCGTATTGAAAGTTCCTTGCAAAGCATCATATTCTGCACCGCAGCAAGAATCGGAATTCCCACATGACTTTATCGCGCAACACAGCGCATCTTTCGCGACGGTCCTTTCTGTTGCGCGGTGCCTCATCCTTTGCAACCATCGCTGCGGCTGCACATATGGCCGCGCCTGCCTTTGCGCAGAACGCTGCTCAGCCGGTGCCATTTTCGTTTGAAATGCTGATCGAACGGGCCCGCCAAACAGCAGCTGCGGACTATGTTGCGCCAAACACTGTGGGCGCGCCGTTTACCGATTTGGACTACGACGACTATCGCAACGTCCAGTTTAACGAAGACAGCGCGCTTTGGGCTGGTCCGGATGCGACGGGCGTGCTGCACGCCTACCACCCCGGTTGGTTGTTCGACAGCACAGTGTCCTTGTTCGAAGTCGTCGGCAGCGTCGCGACGCCGCTGACGTTCACATCCGACGATTTCGTCTATTACGGCGATGCCGCAGGCAAGATAGGCGCAGGCACTCCGCTGCCGGGCGTCGCTGGCTTCCGCATCAACATGCCCCTGAATGCGCCTGACCGCTTTGACGAGGTCGTGTCGTTCCTTGGTGCCAGCTATTTCCGCGCCCTTGGCAAAGACAACCGCTACGGCCTCAGCGCACGCGGTCTGGCCGTCAATACGGCCACGTCAGAGGCCGAGGAGTTTCCCCGTTTCAGCGCGTTCTGGTTGGAACGTCCTGCTTTGGGTAGCACATCCGTGACGTTTTACGCCCTGCTGGAAAGCGAATCCGTCGCGGGTGCCTACCGTTTCGTGCTGACCCCCGGCGAGACGACGACCGTCGACGTGACAACCGAGCTTTTCTTCCGTCAAGACGTGGCCCAGCTTGGCATTGCGCCGCTGACGTCGATGTTCCTGTTCGGCTTGAACGATCGCGGCAGCTTTGATGACTATCGCACGCGCGTCCATGACAGCGAAGCGCTGATCATCAACAGCGAGAACGACACGCTGTTCCGGGTGCTACATAACCCTGAAAAGCTGGCCAATTCGTATTTCAGCGCGCAGTCGCCGAAGTCGTTTGGCCTGGTGCAGCGTCACCGTGCCTTTGACGACTACCTTGATGCGGGCGCGCACTACGAATTGCGCCCAAGCCTGATGGTCGAGCCGCAAGGCGATTGGGGCACCGGCATGATCCGCCTGATCGAAATCCCATCCGATCTAGAAGGGAACGACAATATCGTCGCCTTCTGGGTGCCGCAGGAAAGCTTTACCGCAGGCAGCAGCGCCAATGTGTCGTACCGTTTGCATTGGGGCATGGACCCTGTTGGGTCGCGTTCCGAACTTGCCCAAGTTTCGCGCACTTTGGCCGGTCACGGCGGCGTTGCTGGCGTAAAACCGCGCACGGATCAGCGAAAATTCGTCATCGACTACGAAGGCGGTCCTTTGGCGGAACCCTTTGGCGAGCAGGTGGTTGAGGCGCAGATAACGATCAGCGGCGGCAAAGTGCTTCAGCAAACGCTGCAGCGCATCGAAGGCCATGACGCAATGTGGCGTCTTGTGCTGGAGGTCGCGTCAGATGATGACGCCACAGTCGAGCTGCGCGCAAACCTTGCCGCCGGTGACCGGCAGCTGACAGAGACTTGGGTATACCAATGGCGAAAAGCATGACCTACGATTCCAGCGACGCTGTCGCTTTTCCATTCGACATGAAATCACTAGAGCCACCATTTGCCCCGCTCGATATGCCGCGGCAGGTGTTGGAACATGCTGAACGTCCGTCGATCATGAACCTCGTAAGCCGCCTCTTCTTGCGGAACGCCTGATTTGCAACCGCATTTAAGACCGCTGCGTACCCGCCTGAACCGCGTCGGTGCCTTGACGTTCGCAGCGCTGTGCACAGCGGCTGCCGCGGCGACGCTTGCGCAGGCTGGTTTGAACACTGGCTTTGACGCGTGGGATGCGGCTGCGGTCTTTTTGATTGCGATCACAACGGGTTGGCTTGCATGGGGCGCAGCGCAGGCTTTTGTTGGTCTGCCGAGCCTTGCGCCATTGCCGCGTGTTGGGCTGAGCATGCAGTCCTTTCCGCCGACGGCGATCCTTGTGCCGATCTGTAACGAAAACCCGGTAGAGGTTTGCGCCCGCGTTCAGGCCATGCGCCTGTCGCTGCAAAAGGCAGGCGTGCCTGCGGATTTTGCCATCCTGTCGGACACCTCTGACCCTGATGCGCTGATCGCAGAGCGCAACGCGCTCGCGCCGCTTTTCTCGCTCGAGGATGGCCCGAACCGCGTTTATTACCGCGTACGCACCGACCGCTATGGCCGTAAGGCTGGCAACGTCGAGGATTTCATCCGTAAGGCGGGCGGCAATTATACCTACGTCGTCATGCTGGACGCCGACAGCCTGATGGAAGGCGAAACCATTCGCCACATGATCGCCCGAATGGAAGACAATCCCGGCATCGGTCTGTTGCAGTCGTTGCCTAAAATCGTCGGGGCCGGCTCTGCCTTTGGCCGGGCGATGCAGTTTTCGGCCAGCTTTCATTCGCCCGTTTTCGCGCGCGGCTTGGCGCGGATGCAGGGGCAGGCGGGTCCGTTCTGGGGCCACAACGCCATCGCCCGCGTGCGCGCCGTGTCGCAGTGCTGCGGTCTGCCGGAACTGTCTGGCCCGCCCCCCTTTGGCGGAACGATCCTGAGTCACGACTATGTCGAGGCTGCGCTTTTGGTGCGCGGCGGCTGGCAGGTCGAAATGGACCCCCGCATTGAGGGATCATTCGAGGAAGGCCCCGACAACCTGCTGGCCTTTGCCCGCCGCGACCGCCGCTGGTGCCAGGGCAACCTGCAGCACATCCGCTTGCTGAATGCCCCCGGTCTGCGCGGGTGGAGCCGGTTTGTATTTGTACAGGGCATCCTGTCCTATTTGGTGTCGCTGGCGTGGGGCGCGTTCTTGATCGTGTCGATGTTGTCAGCTGCAACTGCTGGCGCACCGAACTATTTCCCGGACGCCTACCAGCTGTTTCCTAAGTTTCCCGACGATAAGACATTCCAAGTCATCGCGCTGGCCGTGGGTGTCGGCGGACTGCTTTTGCTGCCCAAACTCGCGATTTTTGCGGAATCCGTCGCCGCGCGGCGCACCTCTGGTTTCGGCGGCACAGCGCGGGCCTTCGCCTCTGTCTTGTCGGAAACCTTGCTAACCGCACTGATTGCGCCGCTGATGCTGATGTATCAATCCCGCGCCGTGGCAGAGGTGTTGTCAGGCCGCGATGGTGGTTGGCCCGCAACCGCGCGCGGCGAAGGCCGGCTTAGCCTGCTGGACGGCTGGCGCGCCGGTCGCTGGATTACGTTGTTCGGTGTGGCTGTGACGATCTTTGTCCTGCAGGCCGCCCCGGCGTTGATCGTCTGGCTCTTGCCTGTCACCGTGCCGATGATTATTGCACCGCTTCTGATTACGGTCACATCGTGGCCTATTTTAACAAGTGTCTTCCGCGTTCCGCAGGAAATGACGCTGCCCCCCGTCGTAGCGGATTATCGCAGACGGATGGCGCAGGACGCCGGAACAGAAGGAATACCAGATGGCGCGATCACCCGCTCGGCCTAAGGCACAGCTTAGCCCGGCCCGGCAAGGTTTGATCGCTCCATCCCGCCCGCGTGATCCTCGGATCGACGCGTTTCGCGGGTTGGCGCTGATGATGATCTTGATCGATCACATGCCTGGCAATCCGTGGGAAGAGATCACTGTCCGCAACATCGGTTTTTCCGACGCGGCAGAGGCGTTCTTTATCATGTCCGGTATCGCGGCTGGCATCGCCTATTCCCTCGGCATCGCCCGCTGGCTGGCTGGCGAGTCGCGTTTGTGGGACGGCATGGCCCCGATGTGGCGCAGGTCTTGGACGCTTTATGTTGTGCAAATCTTGCTCAGCGTGATTGCCATCGGCTTATTCAGTTGGTCCGCTGGCGTGTTCTATCGGTCGGCATTCCGAGAGATGCATAACCTTGCAGCGATCTATGACAACACCGGCGCCGCGCTGATCGGCCTGCCGATACTTGGCTATCAGATCGGCTATGTGAACATTCTGCCGTCCTATATCGTGCTGCTGATCGCAGCGCCGTTTCTGCTGATCGCGGGGGTAAGGGCCCCATGGCTGACCCTCGCAGGGTCTGTCACGCTGTGGTTTGTTGCTGGCGCGATGCGGTGGAATATTCCGATCTATCCGGGCAATGGTGGCTGGTTTTTGAACCCGCTGACATGGCAGCTGATCTTTACCATCGGCCTGTTGATTGGCATCCGTCACCGCCGCGATGAACGGCTTGTGCCTTATTCTAAAACGCTGTTTGCGCTGACCTTGGGCTTTTTGATCTTCGCTTTCGCATGGCGGCATGTGCCAGAGCTGGGCGCGATCATGAACCATAAGATGGCGCAGCTTGGCGGTTTGGGCGCGCCCGGCAACATCGTATCCCACAACAAGACCATGCTGGCATTGCCGCGCCTGCTGCATATTTTGGCGCTGGCCTATGTGCTGTCTTGCCTGCCCTTTGTGACGCGCATCTGCGCCCACCGCTATGCTGCGCCGCTGCGGTTGATGGGCGGGCATGGGCTACTGGTGTTTGGGCTTGGCACGATCCTCGCGCTCGTCGGGCAAATCCTGATGATCGTAGAGCCGCGCGTGACATGGCTGCCTTGGGTCTTGCCCGTGATCGGTGTGTTGATCTGCTATATCGCTGCCCGCGTCGCCGACAGCGCCCGCAGCGCAAAGCCTGCGGCAAAGGCCAAAGTGCCTGCGCCGCAGTAGGGGCAACTAGATTGCTAGGTGCCGATCACACCCTTTTTCAGGATGATATTGCCGTAAAGCCGTGTCTCTCCGGTTTGGACGATCGCAAAGGCGGTTTCGGCTCGTGTGTAAAACGCGAACCGTTCTAGCTGGGCGATCTGCGCCGGGTTGTCGGCAGTTTGGGTGATGATGCTTTGAAATTCAGCGACGACAGGCGGGACTGCATCCGGATCACCGACAACTTGCATCACCAGTGCGGGGTCCGGCACGAAGCTGTCCAGCGGCAGCAGGCTAAGGATCGCCTGCAGCGCATCGGTTGCGCTAATCCCGTCCAGACGGTGACACCGTTGGCCAAGCGCCGTGCCAGGAAAGTTGGCGTCGGCGATCACAATCTCATCGCCGTGGCCCATGGCCCGCAAGCTATGCAGCAGATCTGGCGACAAAATGGGCGGGATATTATGCAGCATGGGGCGGCTCCTGTGGGACGGGGGCATCTGGGCGGATCAGACCTTGGGATTTCAAATCTGTCCAGAGGGCTGCGGGGATTGGCGTTTCAAAGATCTGAACGTTCTGGCGCACTTCGCTTGGATTGGCGGCACCGGGGATGACGGTTTTGACAGCCGGATGGCCCAGCGGAAATTGCAAGGCGGCGGCGATTAACGGCACCGCGTGATCTGCACACACAGCGCCCAGCTTGCGCACGCGGTCCATGATGTGATCCGGGGCAGGGGCGTAGTCATAGCGCGCGCCATCGATCGCGCCCGTCGCCAGAATGCCCGAATTATACGGCCCGCCCAGAATAATCCCAACGTCCCGCGCCACACACAGCGGTAAAAAGCTGTCCAGCGGGTCCTGTTCCAGCAGAGTATAACGTCCGGCAAGCAGGAAGCCGTCAAAGTCAGCCTCGCCCAGTAGGCGTTCGCAAATCTGCCAAGTGTTCACGCCAGCGCCAATCGCAGCAATCTGGCCCGCGCTGCGCAATTCGGTCAGGGCGCGATAGCCGCCTTGGCTAAACAGCTCGCGCAGCTTTTCGTCCTCTCCGGCCGCGCCGTGGGTGCCGGCGTCGATATCGTGCAAAAACAGCATGTCGATCCGGTCCGTGCCGAGCCGGGCCACGCTGTCATGATAGCTGCGCATGATGCCGTCGTAGGTATAATCAAAGACGATCCGTTTCTGCGGCACATCGACAAAAGCCTCTGGCGTGACGTCTTGGGGCGCGCAGTCGTGCAGCACGCGGCCTACCTTGGTCGACAGGATCAGGGCGTCCTGGTCAAAGCGGGTCAAGGCATCGGCAAAGCGCAGTTCTGACCGGCCCAAGCCATACTGCGGGGCGGTGTCGAAATAGCGGATGCCCGCGTCCCAAGCCGCATCCAACGTCGCCTGCGCATCCGCCTCTGATATGCGGCGATAAAGGTTGCCTAGCGGTGCGCCGCCAAAGCCAAGCTGCGTCAACGGCAAAGGGCGCTGCGTGCGATTGTTCAGGAGGGTCGTATCAGACAGTCGCATCATGTCACCTTGCTAGCTGGGGCGGAAATAATCGGGGAATTGCTTCTCAAGCGGCTCAATCCGGCTAATCAGCTGACCCAGATGAAAGGCCATCGCGGTCTTGGCGGCCTCTGTGTCTTGATCTGCAATCGCGTCTAGAACGGCGCGGTGCTCTGCCACGGCCTGCGCTGGACGGCCCGGTTCAGGCAGCACAAGGACGCGTGCGCGTTGCAGTTGCAGCGACATCTGCCCTGCGACCGCGGCAACCTTTGGAAAGCCGGTAAAGCTAAGGATCAGGTCGTGGAATTGCAGGTCTGCCTCGAAAAATCCTTGAAAGTCGGCGTCTTCAACAAGCAAACCTTGCAGGCGCAGATTGCGTGACAGTTGGACCAGTTGGGCATCGGTGCGGCTCTCGGCCACGGCCCTGACCGCGGCAACCTCGACCGCGTCGCGCAGAAAGCTTTCCTCTTTCAGCGCGGCCATCGAAAAGCGGGACACGCGGGTGGCGGATTGGGGGATGATGTCAACCAAACCGTCCACGGACAGCCGAGCCAGCGCCTCGGCCACGGGGGACCGGGACACGCCTAACTGTTCGCACAGCGCGCCTTTGCGCAGGACCGCGCCGGGCGGCAGCGTCAGGTCAAGGATGCGATTTCGCAGCACAGTATAAACCCGCTGCCCCAAGGGGCCGTCCATGCCGTTGATATCAATTTCTTCGCTGACAAAGGTCATTGTCGTATTTTCCATAACTGACATGTTAGTTGACAGGTGCGCCAAGTCAATCTAGCCGTTGCTGTATTAACCCGCTTAATAGCCCGTCACAGGATTGCGCAACATGACGAAGCCACCCCGCATGCTAAAACTTCACCCAGACGACAACGTTGCAATCGCCTTGGGCGACATCGACGCGGGCGATGTGGGCTTTGCGGGCGGGCCGACGTTGCTGCAGGCGATCAAGCAGGGGCACAAATGCGCGCTGTCCCCCATCGCCGCAGGCCAGAACGTGATCCGCTATGGTCAGACCATCGGGCAGGCGACCGCAGACATCGCGACGGGCGAACATGTGCATACGCAAAATTTGGGCATGGGCGCGCATACGCAGAACTACGCCCACGCCAGCGAGGCAAAGGCGCTTGCGCCCGCCGCCGAGGTGCGCACCTTTGACGGCTATCACCGCGCGGATGGGCGGGTCGGCACGCGCAATTACCTTGGCATCCTGACCTCGGTGAACTGCTCTGGCTCGGTTGCTAAATTCATCGCAGAGGCGGCAGAGAAATCGGGCCTTTTGGATGAATTCCCGAATATCGACGGCATCGTTCCGATCACCCACGGCACAGGCTGCGGCATGTCGGGCGATAACGAAGGTTACACCACGCTGTTCCGCACCTTGTCGGGCTACGCGCAGCATCCCAACTTTGGCGGCATCCTGCTCATCGGCCTCGGGTGCGAGGTGATGCAGATCGCCGACCTTGTTGGCGGCCGCCCGATCCGGGCCGATGGCGCACTACGCTATATGACGATCCAGCAAGAAGGCGGCACCCGCAAGACCATCGAAAAAGGGTTGAGCGAGCTGCGCGGCATCGCCGAACTGGCCAATACCGCCACCCGGCAGCCCGCACCGATTTCGCACCTGATGGTGGGGATGCAATGCGGCGGATCGGACGGCTATTCCGGCATCACCGCCAATCCCGCGCTGGGCATCGCGTCTGATTTGCTGATCCAGCACGGCGGCACCACGATCCTGTCTGAGACGTCAGAGATTTACGGCGCCGAACACCTGCTGACACGCCGCGCGGTATCGGTCGAGGTTGGCCTAAAGCTGATCGACCGTGTGCGTTGGTGGGAAGATTACACCGCCCGCAACAAGGGCGAAATGGACAACAACCCCAGCCCCGGCAACAAGCGCGGCGGGTTGACCACGATCCTTGAAAAGTCCCTTGGCGCTGTTGCCAAAAGCGGCAGTGCGCCGCTGACCGATGTGTTTTTATTCGCAGAAAAGATCGAAACGCCCGGCTTTGTCTTTATGGACAGCCCCGGGTTCGACCCCTGCTCTGTCACCGGGCAGATCGCGTCGGGGGCGAACCTGATCGCATTCACCACCGGGCGCGGATCGGTGTCGGGCTATATGCCCACGCCGGGGATCAAGATCGCGACCAATTCCGAAATGTATCACCGGATGTCGGACGACATGGACGTGAACTGCGGCGATATCGTCAGCGAGGGTGTCAGCCTGACCGATAAGGGGCGCGATATTTTCGAATTGTTCATCCGCGTGGCATCGGGCGAGCCCACAAAAAGCGAAGAGCTTGGCTTTGGCGGCGTGGAATTCGTCCCCTGGCAGATTGGCGCAGTGATGTAGCGCCGCGCCAAAACGGGACGGGACCAAGAGCTTGGGAGGGCTTTGTAGGTGAGTTATCTAGTCGAAATGCGGGGGATCGAAAAGCGTTTCCCCGGCGTTCATGCGCTCAAATCGGTGCAGTTCAATCTACGCCCCGGCGAAGTGCACGCCTTGATGGGCGAGAACGGCGCTGGCAAGTCAACCTTGATGAAGATCATGTCCGGCATCTATGCCCGCGACGGTGGAGAGATGTTTGTCGATGGCACCCCCGTCGCCCCGGACAGTCCACGCGCGGCGCAAGATCTTGGCATTGGGATCATCCACCAAGAGCTGAGCCTGATGAACGATCTGACGGCCGCACAAAACGTGCTGATCGGACGCGAGCCGCGGCGCAGTTTCGGGCGGCTGGACGAGCCTGAACTCAACCGACGCGCGGCTGAAATCTTTGCCTCGCTTCGCCTTGCGATGGACCCGCGCACAAAGGTCAGCACGCAGACCATTGCCCGCCAGCAGCTGATCGAAATCGCAAAGGCGCTGTCCTATAACCCGCGCGTCTTGATCATGGACGAACCCACTGCCGCCCTGAACGATACCGAGATCGCAGAGCTGTTTGCCGTGATCGCAAAGCTCAAGGCTGACGGCGTCGGGATCGTCTACATCAGTCACCGCATGGACGAAATTAAGCGCATCGCCGACCGCGTCACGATCCTGCGCGACGGGGCCTATATCGACACGCTGGACGCAGCCGACACGCCACTGTCCAAGATTATTCAGCTGATGGTCGGCCGCGAAGTCACGCAAAGCCGCGCTACCGTGCCGGACCTATCGCAAGCCCCTGTCGCTCTAGAAGTGCGCGGCCTGTCGCGCGGCAAAGACGTGCGCGACGTCAGCTTTTCCGTGCGCAAAGGGGAAATCCTTGGCTTTGCCGGGTTGATGGGCGCAGGGCGGACAGAGGTCGCGCGCATCATCTTTGGTGCCGACCCGCGTGACGCAGGCGAAATCCGGGTGGGCGGTTATGCCGTCGATATCCGCACGCCCCATGCCGCGGTGCAGGCCGGGATCGGGTACCTATCAGAGGATCGCAAACACTTTGGTCTGGCCGTGGACATGACCGTCCGCGCCAACATCGCCATGGCGAATATGGCGCAATTCACGAGCCGTACCGGTGTGCTGGACGAAGGCGCGATGAAGCGCATTGCCGTTGATTACATCACCCGCCTTGGTATCCGCACCCCGTCCGATATTCAGGCCGTGCGCCTATTGTCGGGGGGCAATCAGCAAAAGGTCGTCATCGCCAAATGGCTGCTGCGCGATTGCGATGTGCTGATTTTCGACGAACCCACACGCGGCATCGACGTCGGGGCAAAGTCCGAGATTTACGCCCTGCTCGAAGACCTTGCGGCCCAAGGGCGCGCGATCATCGTGATCTCGTCCGAACTGCCAGAGGTCATGCGGTTGTCCCACCGCATCGCGGTGATGTGCGAGGGGCGCTTGACCGGCATCCTGCCCGGCGGTGCGCAAACCACCCAAGAACAGATCATGGAACTGGCAACACGGCGCGACAGCGCATTGACCGTTGCGGAGGACGCATAATGACCACGACGACTGCAAACACCCCACAAACCATGCTGTCTCGCATCATCGCGGCGGGCACGCATCAGCGGGTGCTGGCCTTTGCGTCCCTCGTCGTGCTGCTGATCGGTTTCTCGATCGCTTCGCCGAACTTTATGCAGACCAGCAATATGATCGCGATTCTGCAGGCGACGTCGGTGAACGGTGTGCTGGCGGTGGCGGTGACGCTGGTTATCATCACTGGCGGCATTGATTTGTCCGTCGGCACGATGATGACATTCTGCGCCGTGATCACGGGGGTCGTGCTGACCTATGCGGGCATGCCGTTGCTGCTGGGCGTTTTTGCCGCCATCGCAACGGGCGCGCTTTGCGGTTCTATTTCAGGCACTTTCGTCGCTAAGATGAAGATCCCGCCCTTTATTGCGACGCTTGGCATGATGCTGATCCTCAAGGGGCTGTCCCTTGTGATTTCGGGCACCCGGCCGATCTATTTCAACGATACGCCGGGGTTTAGCCTGATCTCTCGTGGGTCAATCATCGGCGATATCTTTCCCGCCATGCCGATCCCGAATGGCGTGCTAATCCTGTTCATCGTGGCGGGCGTCACCGCCTATATTCTGAACCGCACCGTGCTGGGGCGCTATTGCTTTGCGCTCGGCTCGAACGAAGAATCCGTGCGTCTGTCGGGCGTGAACACCGATCGCTGGAAAATCGCAATCTATGCGCTGGCGGGGGGCATCGTCGGCATCGCCGGCTTGCTGATCGCCTCGCGCCTGAATTCGGCCCAGCCCGCATTGGGATTGGGGTACGAGCTTGAGGCGATTGCCGCTGTCGTCATCGGCGGCACGTCCCTATCGGGCGGGCGCGGCTCGATCCTCGGCTCTTTGATTGGCGCGCTGATCATGGCGGTGCTGACCAACGGCTTGCGCGTGCTGTCGGTCGCGCAAGAATGGCAGACCGTCGTCACCGGCGCGATCATCATCCTCGCTGTCTATGCGGACATGATGCGTCGCAAAGGGGCCAGCTGACACAGCTTAGACCAAGACCCCGGCCTGCGAGGAGGCAGGCCGGGTCCATCAACCAAGGAGGAAACCACATGTTATCACGTCGTCTTTTGATCGGCGCATTTAGCGCCACACTCGCCCTCGGCTCTGCGCCGGCTGCCATGGCGCAGGATATTTACATCCCGCTGATTTCCAAGGGGTTTCAGCACCAGTTTTGGCAGGCTGTGAAATCCGGTGCCGATCAAGCCGCCGCAGAATTCGGCGTGCGGATCACGTTTGAAGGCCCCGACAATGAAACCATGGTCGATCGCCAGATCGACATGCTGGCCGCGGCGCTCGCCAACAACCCTTCTGCTATCGGCTTTGCCGCACTCGACAGCCAAGCTGCCATTCCCTTGCTGCAACAGGCTGCCGATGCGGGCATCCCGGTCATCGCGTTTGACAGCGGAGTTGAGAGCGACATTCCCGCAACGACCGCCACCACAGACAACGTCGCTGCCGCCGCGCTGGCCGCTGACAAGATGGCTGAACTGATCGGCGGCGCTGGCAAAGTCGCCGTGGTCGCACATGACCAAACCAGCCGCACTGGTATTGATCGCCGCGATGGTTTCCTGAACCAGATCGAAGCGAACTATCCCGATATCGAAGTCGTCAGCGTCCAGTATGGCGCGGGCGATCAGCTGCAATCGACCGAGGTTGCCAAGGCGATCCTGACCGCCAACCCTGATCTGGCGGGTATGTTCGGCACCAACGAAGGCTCTGCCATCGGTATCGTCAACGCGATCCGAGAGATGGCCACCGAAGGTGTGACGATCATCGGCTACGATTCCGGCAAGGCCCAGACCGACGCAATCCGCGAGGGGTTGATGGCTGGCGCGATCACCCAGAATCCCGTCGGCATCGGCTATGAAACCGTCAAGGCCGCCGTCGCCGCCATGAACGGCGAGGAACTGCCAGCCATCATCGATACGGGCTTTTACTACTACGACCAGTCCAACATCGACGACGCTGAAATTCAGGCCGTTCTGTACGATTGACCCTTCCAATGTGCGGCCCGGCGAATGCTTGGGCCGCACAGCCATACGCAATTTCTGACACCCGAGGATACTATGAAACTTCTGCGCTACGGTCCCAAAGGCCAAGAAAAACCCGGCTGCCTTGATGCGCAAGGGCAGGTGCGTGACCTGTCGGACCATGTGGGCGATATCGCTGGCGCTGGCCTGTTGCCTGACGCGATTGCCCGGCTGCAAACGCTGGATATTAACGCGTTGCCCATCGTGCGCGGCACCCCGCAGGACGATCTGCGCCTTGGCCCTTGCGTCGGGCAGACGGGCAAATTCGTCTGCATCGGCCTGAACTATGCAGATCACGCCGCCGAAAGCGGTCTTGATGTGCCGCCAGAGCCGGTGATCTTTAACAAATGGACCTCTGCCATTGTTGGCCCTGATGATGACGTCCTGATCCCGCGCGGATCGCAAAAGACCGATTGGGAGGTCGAGCTGGGCATCGTGATCGGCAAAGGCGGCAGCTATATCGAAGAGGCTGACGCGCTGGACCATGTCGCAGGTTTCTGCGTCATCAACGACGTGTCTGAACGTGAATACCAGATCGAACGTGCTGGCACTTGGGACAAGGGCAAGGGGTGCGACACCTTCGGGCCGACGGGCCCATGGCTGGTGACACCGGACGAGGTGGGAGATTTCAACGCGCTGGGCATGTGGCTAGAGGTTGACGGCAAACGCTATCAGAACGGATCGACCGCCACGATGGTCTACAAAGTGCCGCATCTGATTGCCTACTGCTCGCAATTCATGAGCCTTCAGCCGGGCGATATCATCTCGACCGGGACGCCGCCGGGCGTGGGCATGGGACTGAAGCCGCCGACCTATCTGAAAGGCGGCGAGGTTATCCGCCTTGGTATCGACGGCCTTGGTGTGCAGACGCAAAACGTGCGCCGCGCAAGCTAGGCGATCAGGCAATTTGCGCCCGCTAGGGTGCATGAAGAAGGGCGGGGGTCATCAAGGCCGCCGCCCTTTTGCGTTTCCGCCCCTCTGCATCCTGCATCGGTACAGAGTCGCTTTTTCAAAAGCGTTCCGATTAATCTGTGCGCGCTTCGCCCGATAAATGGGCGATAGGTTGCGCAATCGCACACCAATTAGGCGAATTTGGCGGACGCCCTCGGTCAGACGGGAATTCTCTGGAATGTGATCGGACCCAAGGGACAGGGTTTGACCGTGCCGTAACGGCATCATCGCCGCGCGGCCCATCGGACTGACCCGTCCCAAACGCCGCTTGGTGAAGCAACAAAATTGCTGCGGTCCAGCAGATGCCGCGCGCAGGCCTAGGTCCGCGCGGCGCACCGGAACCCGGCAGACAACAGGGGATGACCATGACCACACCAATGAAAACCGCAGCCCTCACACTCGCCGCCCTCGCGGCGTCGACCACGCTTGCGTCCGCACAGGATTGCGCAGAGCCGATCAAGGTCGGCGTTTTGCACTCGCTCTCCGGCTCCATGGCGATTTCGGAAACCACGTTGAAAGACGTCATGCTGATGCTGGTCGAAGATCAGAACGCCAAAGGCGGCGTGCTGGGGTGCCAGTTGGAAGCTGTCGTCGTCGACCCTGCATCCGATTGGCCGCTGTTCGCTGAAAAAGCGCGAGAGTTGCTGACCGTGGACAACGTCGATGTGATCTTTGGCAACTGGACATCCGTGTCGCGCAAATCCGTCCTGCCGGTGATCGAAGAGCTGAACGGCCTGCTGTTCTATCCCGTCCAGTACGAAGGCGAAGAATCCTCTAAGAACGTCTTCTACACTGGCGCCGCCCCGAACCAGCAGGCGATCCCTGCCGTTGATTACTTCCTCGAAGAGCTTGGTGTCGAAAAGTTCGCGCTGCTTGGCACCGACTACGTCTATCCGCGCACGACGAACAACATCCTGCAGGCTTATCTGATGGACAAGGGCATCGCCGAGGAAGACATCTTCGTCAACTACACCCCCTTCGGCCAGTCCGACTGGGCGACCATCGTCGGTGACGTCGTGGCGCTGGGCGAAGACGGCAAGCAGGTCGGCGTGATCAGCACGATCAACGGCGACGCAAACATCGGCTTTTACAAAGAACTCGCCGCCGCTGACGTCAGCGCCGACGACATTCCCGTCGTTGCCTTCTCGGTGGGTGAAGAAGAGCTGTCCGGTCTGGATACGTCGAACCTTGTTGGCCACCTTGCCGCCTGGAACTACTTCATGTCTGCCGAAACGCCTGAAAACGCTGACTTTATCGCAAAATGGCACGCTTATATCGGTGACGATGCCCGTGTGACGAACGACCCGATGGAAGCGCATTACATCGGCTTCAACATGTGGGTCCAAGCGGTCGAAGCGGCTGGCACCACCGACGTTGACGCCGTGTCGGGCGCAATGATCGGCCAGACCTTCCCGAACCTGACCGGCACCATGGCGGAAATGCTGCCGAACCACCACCTGACCAAGCCGGTTCTGATCGGCGAGATCCGCGCCGACGGTCAGTTCGACATCATCAGCCAGACAGAGCCGGTTGCCGGCGATGCATGGACCGACTTCCTGCCTGAAAGCGCTGTGCTGACCAGCGACTGGAAGGACCTGAAGTGCGGCATGTACAACACCGAAACGCAGACCTGCGTGCAGCTGACCTCTAACTACTAATCGCAACTTCTGGGCGCGGGGATCCTCCTCGCGCCCGGTCCACACTTTGACTGAAAGCCTATCATGTTGCGCATTCTGGCCGCTCTGATCCTATCGCTCGGCTTTGCATCCTTAGGGCAGGCGCAAGATCTGCAACCCGTCTTGCAATCCCACGCCAGCGAGATTGCAAAGCCCTCTCGCAGCAGCGTGTCGACCGCCCTTGATGCTCTGGTCGCATCTGGTCTGCCGCAGGTCACGCCGTTCCTAGAAGCATGGACCGACAAGGGCATTTGGCAGCGCGACGCGGATGGTGTGTTCTTTTACGGCAGCGCCAAGGGCAGTGATCTGACCCTACGCGACGTCGACACGGACGCCGAAACTGGCGTCACCACAAACGGTTACACTGAACTGCGGCCCAACGGCGGTGTGCGCCGTGTGATCGGCACGGCGCTGGTGCAATTCCAGCTATCTGACCCGGACATCACCCGCCGCCTGTCGGCCATCGACTCCATCGCGCGCCGCCCCGACGCGGACCAGCTGGAGCCGCTTTTGGCGTCCATCGACGGCGAAGCTGACCCCGCTCTGAAGGCGCGTAAAATCCAGCTCGCGAACTTCCTCTCTGCCAGCTTTGCCCCCACTGTGGCGGACCGCATCACCGCCATCGACAGCCTGTCGCGCGACACCTCGATCGAGGCGCGGGCCGTCCTGAACCAGATCCTTTCCACCAAATCCGCCGTGGCAACGGCCCTACCAGAGGCCAATATCGCCCGCACTCTGACCCCGGGCGATGACCTGACCGTGGCAGAGGCCTACGACCGTTTGATCGCTGCTGACCTTGCGCCGCCCGTGATCCCGCCTGCTGCCATCCGCGATGCGCTGGCCGCTAATATCATCGACGGCCGCGTCGGCGGCCTGCCCACCGCGCAGCTTGGCACCGACGCTGCCCGCGCGCAGGCCTATGCCGCATTGGCTGCCGCTGGCACCGTCCCGCCACTGGTCACCGCGCAAGACCAAGCGGCCGCCGCCGCGCAACACGTCTTCTACGACGTCTATGACCAAGACGACGCCGCCATCACGGATGCCGCCCGCGCGGCACTGACGTCGGTCGAAACCCGCGTCGCCGCCGCGCGCTTTGCCGACCTCGCGCTCGACGCGCTATCGCTTGCGTCCATCTACTTTCTTGCGGCCATCGGCCTTGCGATCACCTTTGGCGTGATGGGCGTCATCAACATGGCCCATGGCGAATTCATCATGATGGGGGCCTATACGGGATATGTCGTGCAGCAGTTCGTGCCCGATTACACGCTGTCGATCATCATTGCCCTGCCGCTAGCCTTTGCCGTGACCTTTGCTGCTGGCGTGACGATGGAACGCCTTGTGATCCGCCACCTTTACCATCGCCCGCTGGAAACGCTGCTGGCGACCTTCGGCATCTCTATCGCGCTGCAACAGTTGGCCAAGAATTTCTTCGGCACGCAGGCCCGCCCTCTGACATCTCCGGGGTGGCTCGACGGCGCTTGGGTGCTGTCTGACGTGATACAGATTAGCTATATCCGGATCGCGATCTTCGTTTTGGCGCTGCTGTTCCTTGGACTGATCATCCTGATCCTGAACCGCACACGGCTGGGGCTAGAGGTCCGCGCCGTCACCCAGAACCCCGGCATGGCGGCCTCTATGGGGATCGACCCCGACCGCATCAATATGATGACCTTCGGTCTTGGTTCTGGCATCGCGGGCATCGCCGGGGTTGCCATCGGCCTCTACGCCAAGGTCACCTCTGAAATGGGGGCCGACTATATCGTGCAAAGCTTCATGACCGTTGTCGTCGGCGGCGTCGGGAACGTTTGGGGCACCCTCGCTGGGGCCTCTATGATCGGGTTTTTGCAAAAGGGGATCGAGTTCCTGAACCCCTCCAACACTCTGGCCGCGCAAACCTACATGGTCCTGTTTATCATCCTCTTCATCCAATTCCGCCCCAAGGGCATCGTCGCCCAAAAGGGCCGCGCGGCGGCCGACTGATGCGCTGCTTTTCCCTTCTTCTGGTCAAAAATACCTCGGGGGTGCGGGGGCTGGCCCCCGCCTTCGCGGCACGCACCGCGCGGCGCAAACCTCGGGCACAAAGGCTCACAACATGACCCAAGGCTTCCTCGTCACCAACCGCTCTGTCCGCTGGTTCCTGATGGCACTCGCCCTGTTCACTGCCGTCGTGGCTTTCGGGTCAGAGGCTTCGGGCGCAGGCCTTGTCTCGACCTCGCTCGTCAAAACGCTCGGCAAGACCCTGTGCCTATGCCTGATCGCCGTCGCGATGGATGTTGTCTGGGGCTATTGCGGCATTCTAAGCCTCGGCCACTTCGCCTTCTTCGGCATCGGCGGCTACGCGGTCGGCATGTGGCTGATGTACGCCCGCACCGAGGGCATCGTGATGTCCAGCCTGCAGGCGCAAACAATCCCGCCCACCCCGGCAGAGGTGTCGGACGCCATCGGCAGCCAGATCTTTGGCGTCGTGGGCAGTTCCGACTTTCCGATGATCTGGGTCTTCGCCCACAGTCTGCCGCTGCAGTTGCTGATGGTCGTCCTCGTGCCGGGTCTTCTGGCGCTGGTTTTTGGCTGGCTGGCCTTTCGCAGCCGGGTCACGGGCGTGTACCTGTCGATCCTGACCCAAGCGATGACCCTCGCGCTCTCGCTCTACCTGTTCCAGAACGACTCCGGCTTGCGCGGCAACAATGGCTTGTCGGGCCTGCAAAACATCCCCGGATTCGAGCAGACCTCGCAAGCCACGATCAGCCTCGTGTTCTTCCTCGCCTCCGCGCTCGCCCTTGGCCTTGGATATGTCCTGTTCGCTTGGGTCGTGGCAGGCAAAATGGGCAGCGTCGTCAAAGGTATCCGCGATAACGAAGCGCGCGTGCGCTTTCTGGGATACCGTGTCGAAGGGTACAAACTTTTCGTCTTCACGCTGACCGCCGTCGTCTCGGGCATCGCCGGCGCGCTGTATTACCCGCAGGCGGGCATCATCAACCCGGCGGAAATCGCGCCGATTGCCTCGATCTACTTGGCCGTCTGGGTCGCCATCGGCGGGCGCGGGCGGCTTTACGGCGCGGTCATCGGGGCGGCATTGGTGTCGCTCTTGTCCAGCTGGTTCACAGGCGGCGGCGCGCCGGATGTGAACCTTGGGTTCTACCGCATTCAGTGGACCGACTGGTGGTTGGTGCTGCTGGGCCTGTCCTTTGTCTGCGTCACGCTGTTCTTTCCCAAGGGTATCGGCGGGCTGTTCGATTACATCGTCCGGAAACCATCATGAGCAGCCTTCTTGAAGTCTCTGGCGTCAGCAAAACCTTCGACGGTTTCCGCGCGATCAACGATCTGTCGATCCAGATCAACGAGCCGGAGTTGCGCGCCATCATTGGCCCCAATGGCGCGGGCAAGACCACCTTTATGGACATCGTGACCGGAAAAACGAAACCCGACGTCGGCCGCGTCGTCTGGGGAGAGCGGAACGAGTCCTTGCTTGGCCTGTCAGAGGCCGAGATCGCGAATAAAGGCATTGGCCGCAAGTTCCAGAAACCCACCGTGTTCGAGGATCAAACCGTCCGCCAAAACCTTGCCATGGCGCTGAAAAATCCGCGTGGGCCATTTGCGGTGCTATTCCACCGCAAGACCGAGGAAGGGGCGGCAAGGATCGAAGAGATCGCGGCAGAGATTGGTCTATCGGACCAGCTGACCCGCACCGCAGGAGAGTTAAGCCACGGACAAAAGCAGTGGCTGGAAATCGGGATGCTGCTCGCGCAAGACCCGCGCCTGCTGCTGGTGGATGAACCTGCCGCTGGCATGACGGCGGAAGAGCGGGAAAAGACCACCGATATCCTGCGCCGCGCGGCCCAGACCCGCGCCGTGGTCGTGGTTGAACACGATATGGAGTTCGTCCGCCGCCTTAATTGCAAAGTCACCGTCCTGCACGAGGGGCATGTGCTGGCCGAAGGCTCGCTGGACCACGTCACTGCCGACCCCATGGTGATCGACGTTTATCTGGGGCGGTCTGATGCTTGAAGTCACTGATCTTTCGCTGAAATACGGGCAAAGCCAGATATTGTATGACGTGTCCATGACCGCCCCCGTCGGGCAGGTCACGACCGTTATGGGCACGAACGGCGTTGGCAAAACCAGCCTGCTGCGCGCATTGTCGGGGCGGCACGGCTACAGCGCTGGCGTCATCACCCTGAACGGCGATGTGCTAAACCACCCCACCGCCGCGCAGGCCGCAAAGGCGGGAATCGCTTATGTGCCGCAAGGGCGCGAAGTCTTTCCGATGATGAGCGTGGCCGAGAATTTGGAAACCGGCTTTGCCTGCCTGCCCAAGGGCGAACGGCATGTGCCCGATTGGATTTTCGATCTGTTCCCCGTGCTGGCGGAAATGCAGCATCGCCGCGGCGGCGATCTGTCCGGCGGGCAGCAACAACAACTGGCGATTGCCCGCGCCTTGATCACCAAACCCCGCGTTTTGCTGCTGGATGAACCCACAGAAGGTATCCAGCCCAATGTGATCCAGCAAATCGGCCGCGCCATCGCCCAGCTGCGGGAGCGTGGTGATATGGCGATCATCCTTGTAGAACAGAACGTCGATTTCGCGTGGCGTGCAGCGGATAGCTTTGTGATGATGAAACGCGGCGCGGTCTGGCGCAGCATGGCCAAGTCGGACTGCACCCGCGAAGACGTCGTTGCGGCGCTGGCGCTATAACTGCGCCCCAGCGTCGTGCCTTAACCTCTCGCGCCCCTGCGTCGCGCCTTGAACTCACGCCCCTGCGGGGCGATACCCTTGGACGGCGGCAGGGGGCTTGGCATGACGGATGCGGACAACAGCGAACAGGGCGGCGCGGTTCTTGCGCTGGACGCTGTCTGCCTGACGCGGGGCGACCGGCAGGTTCTGCGCGATGTGACCTTGCACAGCCGCGCCCGGCGGATCGGGATCGTGGGGCGCAACGGATCAGGCAAAACGACCCTCGCGCGGGTGATCAGCGGCCTTGTCCCGGTGGACAGCGGCACGCTGAAGGTCTGCGGCGTTGATGTCGTTCGCGATCGCAAAGCAGCGTTGCGCACCGTTGGCATCCTGTTCCAAAACCCCGACCACCAGATCATTTTTCCCACCGTGCATGAGGAGCTATCCTTTGGCCTGACGCAAATGGGTCAGTCGAAAACCGAAGCTGCGCGCCGCGTTGCCGCGATCCTATCCGATTTCGGCAAATCCCACTGGGCCGATGCCGCCACCCACAGCCTGTCCCACGGGCAAAAGCAGCTTGTCTGCCTCATGGCCGTCATCGCCATGGCCCCCCGTGTGGTCGTGCTGGACGAGCCTTTCTCTGGCCTTGATATCGTCACGCGGATGCAGCTGGGCCGCTATCTGTCGCAGATCGCGGCGGCGGTCGTGCACGTGTCGCATGATCCGGCAAGCCTGCAGGACTATGACCATGTCGTGTGGCTCGACGCGGGCCAAATCGTGCAGCAGGGACCGGCGCAGGATGTGCTGGCGGCGTATGTTACGCAAATGAAAGCATTGGGGGCTGGCGATGATCTCTCTGACCTCGCCGGTTAAGACGCGGGCGCACCGCTGGCCTGCCGGGGTTAAGCTGGGGCTGCTGTGCGCCGCGACAGTCATCCTTTTCATGCAGCAGAATATCGCGTTCCAGGTGGCAGCTTTCGCCGGGACCGCCGTGATTTATTGCTTGCCCAGCACCGCCTTTGCCCGCGCAGGCGCACGGGCGGTGTGGCGGCTTTGGCCGTTCGTCGTATTGGTCGCGGTCTGGCACCTGATCGTCGGTGCGGGCGAACAAGGGGCGATCATCGTCCTGCGGATGCTGACGGCGGTGGCGGCGGCCAACCTTGTCACAATGACTACCAGCCTCAGCCAGATGATCGCAGCCGTCATGTGGCTGGCCGCCCCGCTGGCAAAGATCGGCCTCAACACCCGCGCATTGGCCCTTGGCATCGCCCTCGTCGTGCGCTTTACACCAGCTCTGGCGGACAAGGGAACGGCGCTGACCCAAGCATGGGCTGCGCGGTCACCGCGCCGGGCCAGCTGGCGGATCATCGTGCCATTCGCCGTGCTGGCCATAGACGACGCTGAATACGTGGCCGCGGCGTTGCGCGCCCGCGGCGGAACAAACCCCTGAAAGGGCTAACCCATGGAACGAAATCTAACATTGATCGCGCTATTCGCCGCGCTGATCGCGGCGCTGGGCCTGATCCCGCAACTGACGCTGGCATTCGGCGTGCCGATCACAGCGCAAAGCCTTGGCGTAATGCTGTGCGGCACTGTTCTGGGTGCAAAGCGCGGCGCGCTGGCGGTGCTGCTATTCGTGCTGCTTGTGGCGATTGGCCTTCCACTGCTTGCTGGTGGTCGCGGCGGCCTTGGCGTCTTTGTCTCGCCCACCGCTGGCTTTTTGATCGGCTTTCCGTTTGCTGCGTTCATCACCGGCTTGATCGTTGAAAACTGGCGCAATGGCCCGCTGGCCTTGGTGGCCGGTGCCGCATCGGTCGTTGGCGGCATCTTGGTGCTTTATGCGTTCGGCATTTCTGGTCTGGCATGGGCATTGCAAAAGCCGCTGGCCGAAGCCGCATTGTTGGTCACCGCGTTCATCCCGGGCGATCTGATCAAAGCCGTCTTGGCTGGCGTGATCACCGCCGCACTGGCGCGTGCGCGTCCCGACAGCGTGCTGTCGCGCGCATGACCCAGACGGATGTCGACAGGTTACTGGCGCAGCGCCAATCGGTGCGCGCCTTCCTGACGGCACCTGTCACAGCCGCCGATGTCAGTGCGATCCTGACATCGGCGCGCCTTGCCCCCAGTGGCGGTAACTTGCAGCCGGGGCACTTTACAGCGCTGACCGGCGCACCGTTGAACGGCCTAAAAGGCACCTTGGCGGATGCCATCGCGGACGGTCGTCCGCAGATCGACGGCTATTCCTATTTCCCCGACCCGATGCCGCCGCAGTTCAAGGCGCGCCAACGCGGCGCGGGCTATGCGCTGTATGAAGCGTTGGGCATCGCGCGGCGCGATCTGCCGGGGCGGCGGGTGCAGTTCGCCCGCAACTATGCGTTTTTCGATGCGCCCGTCGGCATTGTCGTGACGATTGAACAGGGCATGGGCAAGGGCTGCTACATGGACCTTGGCATGGCGCTGATGGCGCTATTCATGGCCGCGCAGGGGCGCGGTTTGGCCGCGACGGGCATCGGCGCGCTGGCAAGTTACGGCGATCTTGTTCGGTCCCACCTCTGCCTGCCAGACGATCACACCGTCGTTTGCGGGATCGCGCTGGGCTATGCTGATCCGGCTGCCCCAGTGAACCAGTTCCGCACCGACCGGGCGGAATTCGACGAATACGCGCAGCTGCGCGGTTTCGAGGGTTAGACCTGCAACAGCAGCGCGGTCCCGATCCCGCCTGCCGCCGCGATGGCGGCAAGGCCGTGGCCGCCGGTCTTTTGCAACGTATGAAAAAGCCTCACCGCGTTGATCGCGCCAGAGGCACCGATGGGGTGCCCCCGCGCCAAGGCTCCGCCGCCGATATTGACGCGCGCGGGATCAAGGCCAATGCCTTGGACGCAGGCGATGGCTTGGACGGCATAAGCCTCCATGATCTCTGCTGTATTGATATTTGTAGATTTAAGGCCTGCCATTTGCATCGTCTCTTGCGCAGCCGCAATCGGTGCCGTCCCCGGCATATCTGGCCTGCCACCAAGCGTTCGCCCCCCGACGACACGTGCTTTTGCCCCCGTAAACCCTGCGGCGATCCTGTCCGAGACGAGGATAACAAAGCCTGCTGCATCGGCTGACACAGCGGCATTGGCCGCGGTAATCGTCCCTGCCACAGGCTGCGCGCGCGCGCAGGTTTTCAGGGACAATGACCGGGTAAATGCATCCTGCGTCACACCCGCAAGCGTGACGATTTCACGCTGCAAGACAGCTTGCGCCGTCCGTGCCTTGGCGTGACTTTCTACGGCCCATGCGTCCTGCGCCGCGCGGTCGATGCCCAGCATCCGGCCCAAGTCATCCGCCGCCTGCGCCATGTCGGGATCGCGGTCCGGCCACGGGGTGAAGGCTGCCTGGTCATAGGGCACCGGCGTCCGTCCGTCGGCAAAGGTCTGCATGCGGAGCGGGCGGCGCGACGTGCTCTCGGCCCCGCCAGCGATAATGACATCAGCGCGGCCCGCAGTAATCAGGGCGTCCGCCAGCAGGATTGCATCCATACCGCTGACGCATTGTCGATCTATGCTGAGTCCCGCAACCTGCGTCGGCAACCCCGCCGCCAAGGCGCAAAGCCGCGCTGGATTGCCGCCCGCGCCAAGCGCGTTGCCGACGATGACCTCGTCCACTTGGGCGGCGTCCAGTCCTGCGTCCGCCAAACAGGCCTGTATCACCGGGGCGGCGAGGTCGTAAAAGGACAGCGCGGCAAATGCACCGCCAGCAGGCACGACGGCAGTGCGGCGGGCAGCGAGGATAACGCTCATGTTAGGTCCTGCGCCAAAGCAGTGATCGCGGCGTAGTCCGGTTTGCCTGCGGGCAGCAGCGGCAGGGCAGGCACGGTATGGATGCGCTGCGGCGCGGCAAGGGGGCCAAGCTGCTTGCGGCAGGCACGTAGGACGTCCGCTTCAGCCATATCGCAGTCGCCGCCCAAGACCGCGACCAGCCGCGCGCCGCGCCGCGCATCTGGCAGGGCGACAACGGCGGCCTGCGCCGTCGGGATAAGCGCCGCCAAAAACGCCTCTACCGCTTCTGGAAAGACGTTGTGGTCGGACACGGTAACCATGCGACTGCTGCGGCCCAGCACAAAAAGGTTGCCATCCGCGTCCAAGCGTCCGACCTCTCCGACGGTCAGGAAACCGCCCTTCCACTCTGTATCGCTGCTGCTGCCCTGCGCGTAACTGTGGAACAAGTAGGGGCTGCGCACCCAGATCACGCCCTTGGAATCAAGGCGCAGGGTCACGCCGGGATAGGGTTTGCCGACGGACCCGGACGGCGTGTCGGCGTCGGTCCACGTGATAAAGCTTGTCTCTGCCGCGCCGTAGAACTGGATCAGCCGCGCGTTGGGGCAGGTTCGCGCAGCGACGTTTGCTGTCTGCGCAGATAGCCGCCCTCCACCGACCATGATGTGCTGCACGGCGGGCAGGGGGATGCCCGCCGCGCAGATCAGAGCCAGCTGGACCGGCGTCAGGTAAAGCACCGTAGCGCCCTGCGCCGCCAATGTCGCAGCCCAGCGGTTCGGCCGCACCTGCGCAAGGCTGACGATGGCCGCCCCATGATGCGCAGCCTCCAGCGCGGCATAAAGCGCGAGGGACGCACCGAAGCCTGAAAACAGCGCGACACAAGATTGCGGACCAAGGTCCAGTGCCGCTGCGTTCACCGCAAAGCTGGCCTGCCATGATGCCGGTGTCCTGCGGATCACCTTGGGCGCACCAGAAGAGCCTGACGTCTCGCACAGCAAATCCGCGCCGGAATGCCCCGCGACGCCGCCTTGGCCCGCGCGCAGGCCTGTCCCCGCCCGGACCAATGCGGCCAGCGCGGTCAGATCAGGGGGCGGCGCGATCAGGCGCGTATCGGGGTGCCAATGGAACGAGGCGGTCATTTACGGCGACTTTCAAATGCGGTCAGCCCCAGTGACAAATCGCATTTGCCCGCCTCATGCAATCGCGCCTTTAAAGCAATTCGTGCCAGCCCGTTGTCGTTTGCCGATAGCTGTGGCGGCTTTCAGGCACAAAGCGCAGGGTGTCAGCCGTTGCGGTCATACGCTGGGCAGTGATCTGATCGCCGTCCAGATCGATGATCGCGTATTCATTCGCCTCGCCGCGCAGGCGGGTCGACAGGCCAGTGCCGCAATGGATTTGCAGCGTCATAGCATCGCTTTTCTGCGCGACGAACGGCTCTACCGTCCACGTGTGCAGGTGCCCGGACAGGATGACGTGCGGACCGCAGGCGGCCCAATAGGTCAAGGCGTCAGCTGCCCCTTTCATCACCTTCTTTTCGACCTCTGGCCGATGGTGGAACGGGTGGTGCGCCATGATGATGACCGGCTTGTCCTGCGCCGTACGTATAACCTTGCCAACCCGGTCAATCTGGCCTTGGCGGATTAGACCGCGCTGATGGCTCCAGCGATGGGTCGTATCAAGGCCGACGATGACGGCATCAGCGGTTTCGATCATTGGTTCTGGATCAGGCGCGATCCAACGGCGATAGGCGGCGCGGGGGGCAAGGGCGCGGGCGATCACGTTGAACAGCGGAATATCATGATTGCCCGGCACGGCGATCCATGGGTGCTGCAACCGGTCGACAAACGCGCGGGCGTCGCGGAATTGGCTGGCGCGGGCGCGTTGCACAAAGTCGCCAGCGATGACGATCAGGTCGGGGCTCGCGGCGGTAATTGAATCCAGCAGCGGCGGCACCAGATCAGGTTGCGCGCGGCCAAAGTGTAGATCGGTAAGCAAAGCAAGGCGCATCAAGTGACCTTTTCCGCTGCCGCGTCTGGCACGCGAACGTGCAACGCGCTGGGGCGTATTTTGAAATGGTAAGGTCCCATCATCAGGGCATTTTCACCGTCCCGCGCGACAAGGCGACGCTTTTTGCGGGCAGAGATCGTGATCTCATGTCCGGTGTGCATCAGATAATCCTCTCCGCGGTGGATGCCCCCGAATAGGATCTTGGCCGCCCGCCACAGCAGTTGAATGCGGTTGTTATCAGGCGCGAGGATCAGCGCCAATTTGCCCTGCCGCACCGCATCAGCACCGTCGAAATCGTACTGCTCAAGCTGGTAGGCACTGCTTGCCACAAACGCCATAGGAGAGCGGACATGCATCGTTTTGCCGTCCACCGTGACCGTCAGTTTTAGTGAATTATACAGTGTCAGCATCGCCTTAATCACCGACCAATAGGCTGCGATCCGGCTGCGGCCCCATTGTTTGTAGACCCCCTCGCGCACGTCCAGCACCGTGGCATAGGCCCCTAGGCTAGCGTTGTTCAGAAACACTTTGCCGTTCACCTCTCCGACTGATGCGGGCACGATATGTCCACTTAGCGCTGTTTCCAGCGCCTCGGCCGGGTCTTCGGGGATACCAAGGCCGCGGGCGAAAAAGTTGAAGGTGCCCATGGGCAGAACGCCCAGTGCAACGCCTGTGTCGACCAATCTGGCGCTGACGCCGCAGACTGTACCGTCGCCGCCTGCTGCCACAATCGTTGTGTATCCGGCTGCGATGGCGTCCTGCACGGCGCAGTCCAGTTCGCTGGGATGATCTAGCAACTTTAGGTCTGCGCGCGGATCATTGCGGATGCTGTCAATCAGGGCGGCCGTGGCTGGCGCGTCCTTCTTTTTGCCAGAGGCTGCGTTGAGGATGACGCATATTTCGGGTTTCGTCATCGCTCTTCCCTTCGATCCACCGCGGTTCAAATGCGCGAGATGGGCAAGTTGTTCCACGGGGCGTGTGTTTCACATCTATCGCAGCCAGTCGCACGAACGTGAGAAGATTTCCCCTGCCGCGGTTCTAAATTTCATGGTAGCTTAATGACGGGCAAAGCGCCGCGCGTGCGCCAAACCCCGGGCAGCGAACAGGAATCAGATATGACACAGACATTCTCGCGCCGGACGGCGCTTGGCATTGCAATCGGCAGTCTTGCCGCGCCGACATTGCTGCGGGCGCAAACGCTGCCCGGCGGCGTGACCCGAAACGTCGCGGCGTTCCGCACCTATGATTGGCAAGAGCATTTTGACACTCTGTCCGGCATGCCGATGCTGGTTGCCGATACGCAAGCCCGCGCAATACATTACTGGGATGCGCAAGGCGGCGATTACCGCGTCTACCCGACCTCTGTCCCGAAGACGGACGAGCTGACGAAGCGCGGCTTTACCGAGATCGTGCGCAAAAAGGTCGGCCCGGACTGGACCCCGACCCAGTCGCAAAAGGAACGCTTTGGCTGGGAATATATCCCGCCCGGTCCCGAAAGCCCGATGGGCACGCACGCCATGTACCTCAGCTGGCCTGCTTATGCGGTTCATGGCACCCATGACACCCGCAAGATCGGCCGCCCGTCGTCCGACGGCTGCATCGGCCTTTATAACGAGAAGATCGCAGAGCTGTTCGAGCTTTGCCCGCTCGGGACAAAAGTCCGCATCCTTTAAGGCGCGATCGCGCTGCACATTAAGGCTGCCGGGGATGACCCGGCGGCCTTTTGCGTTTCAAGGCAGATAGGTTTCAATCGCGCGCCCGTTGCCGCTGGCGTAGTCGCGGCCGACTTGCATCCAATCAATGCGCCCTGCCGCGCTCCAATCTGGCTGACCCGTCGTGGCGGGGATCGTCGTGATATTGTTTGGCACAGGCTGGGTCGCCGTGCCGCTGCGGTAGGTCACGATGCGCTGGCCTTCGGTGAAGTCATCCATCGTCTGCGCCCAAACCCCCTCTGGCAGGATCAGATCCAAGGCCCGCGCCTTTGGGTCATAGGCGGCGGTGAACAGCGTGCCAAAGCCTTCGGTATAGCGGTCCTGCAGCAATGGTGCGCGGCGGAACTGGTGCGACAAAGACCGGGGTGCGCCGCGCAATGTGCGCAAATGGGCATGGCGTTCATGGGTGCGGGTAAAGGCAGGACGGTCCGCTTGGCTGCCGTCGCTTTGGTGGTTCGTGGCAATCGCCTCCGGCATCTGCCGCGCCCCGCCGCCGGGATATAGCTCTACACTGGCCGTCCGGCCCGCCGCATCGGCGATGACGACGTTATAGGCCATATGCGACGGCACGCGGTCCAATACGGCCAGTGCCTGATCCACCGTTTCGCAGGTTTCCAGCACATAGCGCAGGATCGTGGTGATGCCGAACCCTTTGCCCGTCTGGGTCCGCCCGCCATAGGCCAAGGCAATCGACAGGCCCGCGTCGTTGATTCCGTCCGACAGCCCCCACAGGAATTCGACCATGCCCATCACGCGCCGTCCGGTCCAAGCGGTATGCAGCATCAACCCTTCGTTCAGGTTGGGCGACAGGTCATAATTGCGCACCAACCGCACGTCGTTCTCGTCGGACACCGCAGCTAGAGAGCAGCCGCCAAGGTATTGCGGCGGGCACCACGTGGACAAGAATCGCGCAGCCCGATCCCCGCCGCCAGCGAGTGTGACAAGGCGGTCGTAGGTGGGGATCAGTTCGGGCATGTGCCGTTCCAGCGCCGCACGGCAAACGGCCCGGCTGGGGCCATTGTCGCCGCCGCGGGCGACGAACCACGGCTCATACGCAGGCCATGACCGCGCCCAGCGGGCAGCCCATTTCGGACCGGGGGACGCCTCTGATACAGCGTCAAAGGTCAGGGACATATCGGTCATTTCGGTGCCTTTCCGGCAAGATCAAAGAAGAAATGCACCATCTCGGCGCTCGCATCTGGGCCTTTGGCGTCGGTATAGCTGCCACCGGGCTGGCCGCCGGACCACGCATGACCCAGGCCCGCGATTTCCCAATGTTCCAGCAAAGCGCGACCATCGTTTCCGCGCGATGTGCGCAGAGTCCAGTCGCGCCCGTTGGTGGTGCCGTTCGTGTCCGCCTCTATCGTTTGGGCGGCGTGGTTGATCGCATGGGCCGCGATACGTGTGCCATTGATGGGGGCGACGGTGCTGTCGCTGCCGCCGTGAAACACAATTGTTGGCGGCATCGGGCCGGGGGCCGCAGGCTCTGCCGCTTGGCCGTTCATCGCGGCAAAGGCTGTGGGTACATCGCGCGCGGCCGAATAGGGCAGGCCGGAATGCGCGCCGACAGCGGCAAAGACGTCGCCATAGGTCTGGCCAAGGATCACTGCCATGGCCGCCCCGGCGGACAGGCCAGCCACAAAGGTGCGATCTGCCGTGATGCCGTAGTCTGCCGCGATCTTCTGGGTCATGGCCGCGATGATGGCAGGCTCTCCGCGACCGCGTAGCTGATCGCCCCGGCTGAACCAGTTCCAGCACGACTGCGCATTGTCGCCCCGCGATTGCTGGGGATACAGCACGATGAAACCGCCCCGGTCGGCATGGGCGTTCATCCCCGTGCCAGCGGCAAAATCAGCCGCGTTCTGCGTGCAGCCATGCAGCATCACGACCAATCCGGTCGCGCCGTCTTTGGCGGACTCTGGCACATGCAGCAGGTAATCGCGGGATCCTGCGTCACAGGTAAACTGGTTCATGCCCGGCGCAGTAGCACCGGGAGCTGTGCCAAAACTGGGCATCTGCGGCATAGTCCAGTTGGCCATGGGGCTGGCCGCATCGCCGCCGGGCATCAGCCCATGTTGCGACAGGGTGCGGCGGACAAGGTCATTGGCGGCTGACAGACGTGCGTCGTCATTCGCCCGGCGCGGTGCGCCAGCGTGAAAGGGAAACATGATATCGGTCCTTGTGATGGGGCGCGTCGCCCCGAAAAATCAGAAAATACGATCAGACAGAGCGGCTTTGACCTCTTTACTGGCCTGAAGTGCGCCCAGAACGGTGATTGAACCGATCGTCGCTAGCGCCAGATCCGGGCTCACATCAGGGGCAATGCGGGCCAGACCCACGACCTTGACGTGCAAGACTTCGCCGGCGCGTTGCAGGCTTTCCAGATCGGCGCGAGTATAGTCGCGCAGGCCCAGTTCCATTGTGTGGCGTTCAATCGACTTACTGACCGCCTCTGTATGAGTGCCAAGCTGATTGCGGATCGCGGTGCGGATAAAATCGGTGCGGTTGGAATAGAACCCCTCCTGCACCAGCAAATCGATCCGGCCCAGATCAACATAGCCAAGGTTAATCGTGATCTTTTCGCTGTCCGGCGTTTTGTCACGCAGCTGTCTGATGTTACTCATGGCGTTTCTCCATCTGTGTGGATGGTATATGGATGTATTCCGCCCTTGCGCAAGTCCGCTGCGATGAATTGGCAAAGTATCAGGCGAAGTCTTGCGGTCGCGCAGCTTTATCGGTTTTATCGCGCAACGCAGAACTGGCGTATTGATGCAAGGAATGGGCAACATGGACTTTTTGGCACGCGTAACGGCGATGGTTGGCGGCACGATGGTGCTGCTGCGGCGCATGTCGGCCCCGACACTGCAAGCGGTCGGAGCCGCCCCCAGCATCCCCCAAGCGAAAAAGCAGGGCCTGATGACGCTGAAAATGCCGACAGCGCAGGGCTGGTCGGACGGCCACGTGCCCACGACCGCGCCGGGGCTAAAGGTCAACGCCTTTGCCAGTGACTTGCTGCACCCCCGCTGGATCGAAGTGCTGCCAAACGGTGACGTTTTGGTCGCCGAGGCGCTGCAAGAAGCCAGCAAACCCAAAGGTTTGATCGACCGCGCCGCGCAGGCCACAATGCGCCGCGCCCGCGCGCTGGGCGTCAGCGCGAACCGCATTACCCTGTGGCGCGACGTCGATGGCGACGGCATCGCAGAAGAGCGGCACGTCTTTTTGGAAAACCAGCGCCAGCCGTTCGGCATGGCCTTGGTGGACGGTAAATTCTACGTCGGCAACACCGACGGCATCGTGGTCTTTGACTATACCGAAGGCGCGACCAAGCTCGAAGGTCCGGGTCGCAAGCTGGTCGATTTCAAGCCCGGCGGTCACTGGACGCGCAGCTTGATCGTCTCGCCTGATAAAACGAAAATCTACGCTGGTGTCGGATCGCTGACCAACATCGCGGACGAGGGGATGGAGGCCGAAGAAGGCCGCGCCTGTATCTGGGAACTGGACCTTGCCACCGAAAAGGCCCGCATCTTTGCCAGCGGGTTGCGCAATGCCGTCGGCACCGCGTGGGAACCTGTGACAGGCAAGTTGTGGACCGTGGTCAACGAACGCGACGGTTTGGGGGACGAAACGCCGCCCGATTACCTGACCAGCGTGCAGGACGGTGGCTTTTACGGTTGGCCGTTTTGCTATTGGGACCGCATCGTCGACGACCGCGTACCGCAGGACGCGGCCAAAGTGGCCAGCGCGGTCACGCCGGACTACGCGCTGGGCGGGCATACCGCGTCGCTTGGCCTGTGCTGGGTGCCTGACGGTACGCTGCCGGGCTTTGGCGCAGGCATGGCGATTGGTCAGCACGGATCGTGGAACCGCTCGACCCTGTCCGGCTATCGTCTGATCCACGTGCCCTTTACGGATGGAAAACCATCGGGGCCGCCCCGCGATATCCTGTCAGGCTTCCTCGCGCCGGATGAAAAGGTGTCTTACGGTCGCCCGGTGGGCGTCACTGTCGGGGCCGATGGCAAGTCGCTGCTGATGGCAGATGACGTGGGCGATATCATCTGGCGTGTGACCGCGGCGTAATCGCCTAGGTTTCACCCAGCGGGATCACATCAACGGACTGGCGGCTTTTCTGGCCGCCACTACCGCGCAAAATCCCCCGGATCGGCGAAACATCCGCATAGTCGCGGCCGTGCGCCACAATGATATGCGATTGATCCGTGACACGGTCATTGGTTGGATCAAACGCGAGCCAGCCGGCATTCGGGCCGCACCACGCCCGCACCCAAGCATGCATCGCATCCGCGCCCTCTAGCCGCGGCATGCCTTGCGGCGGCTGGGTGCGCAGATAGCCGCTGACATAGCCCGCGGGGATACCGATGCCGCGCAGGCAGGCGATCATAATGTGGGAAAAGTCCTGGCAGACGCCGTGCCGTTTCGCGAACGCCTCGCTCGCGGGGGTGTCGACGGTCGTGGCCGAGGCGTCAAAGCGCATCGTTTGATGCAGCGCGCGACCGACGGCAATGATGGCCTGCGCCGTCGTCATGTCGGACGTGATCTGCGCCGCCGCAAAGCGCGTCATGCTCGCATCAAGCGGAACACGGGGCGAGGCGGCCGTAAAGTGAACGGGGCTGTCCGGCCCCATATCGCGGCACCGCGCCACAGCGTTGGCCAGTGCGGACAGCGGCAATGACGGCGCGGGCGCGGCGGATGGCGCTGTTTTCTCGATCCGTGCTTGCACCGACACCTCGACCCCTTGGTGCGGGGCATCAATGGCAAATTCGACGACGGCATTGCCAAAGAAATCCACGCGGTCATGGCGATGTGCCGGGGCGGGGTGCAGGTTCAAAAGACCCGCAATTAAGCGCTGTTCGCCGCCCAAATCGCGCGGCATCACACAGACCAGATGTCGCCCGGCAGAGGCGAAGCCAGCGTAGTCCGTCGCAATCGTCAGGCGGATGTCGTAGATCATTGCAAGAATGCGCTGTTCAGTGTGATGGACAGGGCCAGCACCTCTGATAGAGCCGCATTGAGGGCTTTGGTGTCCAATGTTTCGACCCGGTGCACGGCAAAGCTGGTCTGCAATGTGCGTACGCCGCGTTCGAAATCGGTCATGTAGCCTTGCGGCGCGGTCGCGGTCAGCCCGGCGACCCGGTCCAGCAGCACGTCCAGTTGAAACCGCACCGCCCGGGGGTTCGCCGGGTCCAGCGCCAAAAGGTCGATCACAGAGTCGCGGCTGGCGATAGTGGCATAGCGCTGGCGATGCACGATCATGCTGTCGCCAATTTCCAATGCAAGGTCGAGCGCCCCGTCAGGTGCGGCGGGATCGGCCCAGCGCGCCAGCAGGCTTGTCGTCATCGCAGCCCGTTCTAGCGCGCGGCCCATCGTCAGAAAATGCCAACCCGCCGTGCGATACATATTGTCTTGCGTCAGGCCCGCAAACCCGACCGCTTTGCGGAGCAGCACGCCCGTCGCCAAGGCCGCGTCATCACCAAAGCGCGCGGTCTTTTGCATCTGCTTCAGCGTCATTTCCATATCGGTCAGGGCCGCCCAGCCATCAACGCTGAACCGGTCGCGGATCTGGCTTGCAGCGTTCACCGCGCCGGACAGGGTCTGGCACAGCCCTTGGGGCAGGGGGGTGTCGATCTTAACCCCATGAACCGAAAGCTGCCCTGCGATCGTACCCAGCAGTACGCCAGATGCACCCTCTGACCGGCGGCCATGATAGGCGCGCAGCAGGCGCAGCTGACCTTCTGTGCGTTCGATGTAACGGCCCAGCCAGAACAGGTTATCTGCCGCGCGGCTTGGCAGCGCTTCGGTGCTTGCGCGTTGAAATGGTGTGCTGGACGGGGCAGGCAACAGGGTTGGCGTCGCGACGGGGGTGTCGGCGACAACCCAGACGTCGGCCACCGCACCGCCGCGTCGCATTGATACGGCAGAGGCATCCTGCCCCGCGCCAACCCGCGCGAAACCGCCGGGCATGACGTCCCACCCATTTGGGCCGCGCGCCAAAAAGACACGCAGCGTCATCGGACGCGGCACCAAGGCACCGTTCTCAAAGACGGGGGTCGTCGAAAGAGTGACCAGCTCTTTGGCCATTAAGCTTGGCGCGTTCGCGGCCAACCACGTGCTGACTTGGCTGTCTTCGCTGTGAAATAGCGTGCCGCCAATCGCATGGGGCGCGGTGCCCTCGTGCGGCATCCGCGTCGCCTGCGCTGGCCCGATCATCATGCGCGACGCGTGGCGCTGTACGTGGGCCAACTGCTTTTCCCCGCCGCACCACCATGTGGCGACGTTAGGCAATTTCAGATCGGCCCCGGTCAACGCCCGGCTGATCGCAGGCAGAAACGCCATCAGAGCCTGCGTTTCCAGCACACCCGCGCCCAGCGCATTGACCATGGTCACATGGCCATGCCGGATCGCAGACATCAGCCCCGGCGTGCCAAGTTGGCTGTCGCTGCGCAGCTCCAGCGGGTCGGACCACACGCTGTCCATGCGGCGCCAAAGCACCTCGACCGGAAGGGGGCCTTTGACGGTGCGGGCATTCAGCCGTCCGTCCTGCACCGTCAGATCGCCGCCTTCCAGCAGGGGCAGACCCAGATAGCGGGCGATGTAGGCCTGTTCATAATAGGTATCGGTCAGTGGGCCGGGCGTCAGGATCGCGGCAGCGCTATTGGCGTCTAATTTCAGCCCGGACAGGGTGGTGCGGAAGGTGTCGAAAAATCCCGCAAGCCGCCGCACGTTCGCGTCCGCGTAAAGTTCGGGAAAGACATGCGTCGTCGCGATCCGGTTTTCCAGCGCAAACCCCGCGCCAGAGGGCGCATCGGTCAAATCCTGCAGCACCCACCAGCGCCCATCAGGGCCGCGTCCCAGTTCGAACGCGCAAAAGTGCAAATAGGGCGTGTCCTCGGGCTGCGCGCCAACCATCGGACGCAGCCATTCGGGATTGGCGGCGATCAATTCGGCGGGCAGGTGCCCCTGCGCGATCAGATCGTTGTCACCGTAAAGATCAGCGGCAATCTGCTCAAGCAGATCGGCGCGCTGCATCAACCCTTCGGTGATGGTGTCCCAGTCCGATTGGGCCAGCACTACAGGCACGGGGCTGTAGGGCCAGTCGCGCGTGGCGGCATTGGTGTCGCCATACTTGCGGAAAAACACGCCCGCATCCGCCAGATGCTGCTCGCCTCGGCCAAAGGCCTCTGCCACCTCTTGGTTCGACATCGCCGACAAATGTTCGATCAGCGGGGCCCAGACCGGGCGCATGTGGCCCGCTGCGTCACACAATTCGTCCGGAACACACGGCAGGGGGCGGTAGCTGTCGAACAGCGACCGCCCAGCGGACGTCACAGGCCGGGTTTGCGGCGCAGATCCAAAGTCATCGGACATGAGGGGTGAGGTGTTTCTGAAACTGGTTCATAATTCCCCGCACTATGACCATGCGGTTCGAACCGGGCAAGGCGGCGTGCTTCTGCCTCGTTCCCATTGACGGGGAATGTATCATAATTGCGCCCGCCCGGATGTGCGACATGATAGGTACAGCCGCCAATCGCGCGGCCCGTCCACGTGTCATAGATGTCGAACCTTAGGGGCGCGTTAACAGGCAACTTCGGATGTAGCGCAAGCGGAGGTTGCCACGCCTTGAACCGCACCGCGGCAACAGTTTCGCCATTCCGGCCGGTTGGTTGCATCGGCATCATCCGTTGGTTGCAGGTCACCGTATAGCGGCCCGGATCGGTCGCGGTCAGCTTGGCCTGCAAGCGTTCGACCGAACTGTCGGTGTAGCGCACAGTGCCGCCAATTGCGCCGGTTTCGCCCATGACGTGCCACGGCTCTAGCGCTTGGCGAATTTCCAGATTGACGCCTTCCACATTGACTTCGCCGCAGAAGGGGAAACGGAACTCTGCCTGCGCTTTGAACCATTCTGGGTCCAAATCAAAGCCGTGCTGTTTCAGGTCTGCCAGCACCTCTAGGAAGTCCTGCCAAACCATTTCCGGCAGCATGAAACGATCAAGCAAGGTTGTGCCCCAGCGTGTCAGATTGCCTTTGATCGGGGCTTTCCACATGCGGGCGATCAGAGCGCGGATCAGCAGCTGCTGGGCCAGCGACATGCGCGGGTTTGGCGGCATCTCGAACCCGCGGAATTCCACGAGGCCAAGGCGGCCAGTGGGGCCGTCAGGGGAATACAGCTTGTCGATGCAAATCTCGGCGCGGTGCGTATTGCCGGTGACGTCCACCAGCAAGTTGCGCAGCAGGCGGTCCGTTAGCCAAGGGGCGGGCACATCGCCTTCTTCTGGTGTCTTGATCTGATCAAGGGCGATTTCCAGCTCGTACAGGCTGTCCATCCGCGCCTCGTCGATGCGCGGGGCTTGCGACGTCGGGCCGATGAACATGCCCGAAAACAAGTAGGACAGCGACGGATGCCGCTGCCAATGCAGGATGATTGACCGCATCAAATCGGGGCGGCGCAGGAAGGGGCTGTCACCGGGCGTGACGCCGCCGACAACAACATGGTTGCCACCGCCGGTCCCGGTGTGACGGCCGTCGATCATAAATTTATCGGCCCCAAGACGTAGCTGCCGCGCCTCTTCGTATACCACTTCAGTCGTGTTCACGACGTCGTCCCAGGTGTGGGCAGGGTGGATATTCACCTCGATCACGCCGGGGTCGGGGGCGACGCGGATGACGTTCAGGCGGGGATCGGATGGCGGGCCGTAACCTTCGATATGCACCGGCACGCCCAGCTTTTTCGCGGCGGCCTCGGCTGCACCGACGAGTTCGAGGTAGTCTTCGACCTCTTCCACGGGCGGCATAAAGATGCACAGGCGGCCATCACGCGGCTCTACGCTGACAGCGGTGCGGACTTTGCCCTTCAGATCGCTGATGACCTGTTCGGTGCGGTCCTGAACCGGCTCTGACGCGGTAAAGCTGGCGCGCGCCTGCCGCGATTCCTCGTCCGCCTCTTCGGCCTTGTCCACGCGGTAGGTCGGCAGCGGGCCGCGGTCCTGCATTGGATCGCCGACGATAACGTGGGGATAGGACGCCTCTGGGATATGCTCTAGCGAACCTAGCGGCAGGCGGTAGCCGACGGGGCTGTCGCCGGGAACAAGGAACAGGTGCCCGCGCCGCATTTCCCAAACTTCGGACAACCATTCGGACTTGGCCTTGGCCTGCCATTTCTGCACGGGCAAGACATAGCCAGACGGTTCATTCAGCCCGCGTGCAAAAACGCGAGCCATGCGGTTGCGCGCCTCGGCGTCAGCGAGCTCGTTGTTTTCTGGCGTGACGTTGACGGGCAGGTTGCCCTCTTTCAAAACCCAGTCGGCAGGGTCTTCAAACGCAGGAATCACGTTCGCGGGCGGCACGCCGAGCGTTTCCGCCATGCTTTGCAGCACGGCCTGCGCCTGCTCTTTGGTTGCGCCCGTCGCATCCTCTGCCGCGATCAGGTCGGGGTCGGTCCAGATCGGTTGACCATCGCGGCGCCAGTACAAGCTAAAGGTCCAGCGGGGCAGGGTTTCGCCCGGATACCATTTGCCTTGGCCGTAGTGCAAAAATCCGCCGGGGGCGAAACGCGCCTGCAGGCGGCGGATCAACTGGTCGGCAAAGATGCGTTTGGTCGGACCGACCGCGCCGGTGTTCCACTCTTCTGCTTCAAAGTCGTCGATGGACACAAATGTCGGTTCGCCGCCCATGGTCAGGCGCACGTCGCCATCATTCAGTGCCTGATCGACCGTGTGGCCCAGCGCATTCAACTTGTCCCAAGCAGCGTCGGAAAACGGCTTGGTGATGCGCGGATGTTCAGCAACGCGGGTGACGGTCATGTCGAAATCGAACGTGACCTCGGCATAGCTGGCCATGCCAGAAATCGGCGCGGCGTTGCTGTAATGCGGTGTCGCCGCCAAGGGGATGTGGCTTTCGCCTGTCAGAAGGCCCGATGTCGGATCAAGGCCGACCCAGCCTGCGCCGGGCAAATAAACCTCGCACCAGGCATGCAGGTCCGTAAAGTCGTTTTCCGTTCCCTGCGGGCCACTGACGGCCTTCAGGTCAGGTTTGAGCTGGATCAGATAGCCGGACACAAACCGCGCGGCCAGCCCTAGATTCCGCAGCAGATTGACCAGTAGCCAAGATGTGTCGCGGCACGATCCCTTGGCCAGTTGCAGGGTTTCCTCTGGCGTTTGCACGCCGGGTTCCATGCGGACAATATAGCCGATGTCGCGGGCCAGCCGCGCATTCAGCCCGACGACAAAGTCGATGGTGCGCTGCGTGTCGCGGGAAATGCTGGCAAGGTAGCTGGCGAATAGCGGCCCCTCGTCAGTGGTGCGCATATAGATCGACAGGTCGTCGACGATGGCTTCCGGGTAGGTAAAGGGGAAGTCCTGCGCGCTGTCTTCGACGAAAAAGTCGAAGGGATTATAGACGCTCATATCAGCGACGACATCGACCTCGATCTTGAATTCGGTCACCGGGTCCGGAAAAACATATCGGGCCTGCCAGTTGCCGTAGGCGTCCTGCTGATAGTTCACAAAGTGGTTCGCAGGCGTGACCTTTAGGCTGTGCGACAGCACCGGCGTGCGGCTGTGCGGCGCGGGGCGCAGGCGAATAATCTGCGGCCCCAACGTGACAGGGCGGTCATATTTATAGTGGGTCAGGTGGCGGATCGCGGCAAGGATGGACATGGTCAACCTTTCGATAGAGTTGCCCGACTGTCCCACGATGCAGGCGACACCTCCACCCGCATTCGGGTTTTGGGCGGGTCCGGCCTAGCGGGTGCCTATTTATTGGGCGAAGTTGCTGCGTGGATCAGATCATTGATGAACTGCAGCTTGGCCATAACGCTTTTATTCAGCACAAACGGATATAGATCCGGCTGGCCCATGGCGCGGTTCATATTATTCAGCGCGACAGTGACAGGTACCCACGCCTCGATTACGGGGGCGATGTCGCGGGCCTTGTAACCATCGAGCCGGACCTGACAGCCATCCAGCGACAGGGCATAAGACGTCGCCGTTTCAACCCCGTCGGCAATATGCATCCAGTGGGCCCAAGTCTCGGCGAAATCCTCCCAGGGGTGGGCTGTGGCATAGGCGCTGATATGCGTCTGCCGCCAGTTCTGCGGCGCGCCGTTGTCATAGTGCCGCTGCAAGGCGACGCTGTAGTCGGCGCGTTCATCACCGAAAAGCGCGCGGTAGCGTTCAATCTGCGGGCTGCCGTCCACCAGCATCGCCCAGTAATAATGGCCAATTTCGTGCCGCATGTGACCGATCAGGGTGCGATAAGGCTCGTCCATCGCGGTGCGGCGCGCGACGCGAACATCGTCATCGCTTTCGGCAATGTTGATGGTAATCAGCCCTGAATCGTGACCGGTCATCACAGGGGTGACGCCATTTGGCCCCTCGGCGTCAGCCAGAAAGTCAAAGGCCAGCCCCATGCCCGGGTCCTGCGCGCGGGTTGGGCGGGGCAGGGACCAGCGGATCAGGGCATAGATAAGTTGACGCTTTGCCAATTCCACGTCGCGCCAGCGCGACAGGTTCCCCTTGGTGCGGGCGTCGGGGACGATGCGGTTGTGCTGGCAAGTGAGGCAAAAGCTGCCCGGCACCGATTTGACCGCCATCCAGTTGCAACCCGCCGCCTGCGCATTGGCACACAGCACAACATCCGGCCCAATCGCGCGCATCACCAGCGCATTGGCATCGAACCCCAGCCGTGTGCCGCAGTTCACGCAGGACTGATTGCGAAAATGCACCTCTTTCGCACAGGTGGGGCAAGTAAAGCGTTTCATGGGGCTACCGTTCAGGTGACTAGGCCGAAAGGTAGCATGGCGCAGGACCATGGCAACGGCCCCTCGCGCCAAACGCTGTCCGCTAATGCGATCAGCCACTAGGCGCGTCGGCTGCGATCATGCTGCAGCACGGCCGCCTCGCTGACCGACAAGACGCGCCGGGCATAACCGCCGTAAGCGCCTATATCGCTGCGCAAGTCGGGTACGCGCGCGAACAGGCGATCCTTGTCCGGCGCGGCAATCGTCGCCAGCGCGGCAGAGGCGGGATGGAAGCTTTCGGTCGGCACGTTGTTGGCAAAGACGATCTGATGCTGCGCCAGCATCACGTGAATATAGGTGACCGCCGGCATGCCGCGCTCGCGCAGGACGGCATAATCGTCGATTAAATCGCGAGCAGTGACAAGGACTTCGTCGGTGTTGAACAGCGCGCGGGCCCGCGGTCCGCGCAGCACGATACGGTGGTCAGGTGACACGAGCAGGCCAGCATCGGGCACGTCGCGGTCCAGTGCCCCGGCCCGCAGTCGCACGGGCAGCAAGTCCGGCATCGCCAACATCCGGGCCCCCGTCACGCGGCGGCGGCCGATCCATAGGATTTCTGCGGCACCATTGTCTTGCGTCTGGACCCGGTCGCCTTCGCCCAAGCTGGCCACATCGCGCGGGCCGTCCGGTGTCAGGATCATTGTGCCGGGGGTGAAGCAGATGACACCCTTGGGTGCCTCTTCCGCCTCTGCCCGGGTGGCTGCGTCGATGTCGTCTCTGACGATCCAAAGATCAGTGCGGCGCGGCGGGATATCGTTCAGGAACATCAGCAGCGGTTTGCGCCCTGCGCCGCGCGGGATCAGCGTGACATCCCAGGTGTCATGCCCGTTGGTGACGGTAAACGATTTGTCGAAAAGCGGACCCTGCAGCACCATCGGGGCAGGGCGATGCGCGACATGCGACGACGCGAGCAGCCGCCGCACGGTGAGTGCGGCGCGCTTGCGCAGATCTGCCTGTCCCTCGGATGGTCCCAGCGGAAGGATGGCGTTTGGACCATCCACGCGCACCGGCTCTCCGGTCCATGACCAGACGGCACCTGTGCGAATACAGCGAACCGGCGCAGAGCTGCGCCCGTCCAGTTCCGTTTGCGACCAAGGGATGACGAACGTGCCGGAAAAGCCCGTTTTCATGCCTGTTTACTCTGCCTCATCTGCCTCGCGTCGTTAATCGCGCGGGGTCATGCGGCAACGGTATCAAGCTGGCGGGGCGGCAATCAAGCGGCAGCGGCGCTAAGTCCGTGTTTTTTGTCAGAAGTTGAAATTTAGTTTCAATGATCCAACAACTTGGCCTTCGTCCTGCGCTTCGAATTCGCGGCTTAGGTAGGTCGCGCCGTAAAAGAACGAAATCCCCGGAACTGGCTGCCAATTCACACCAGCCCTAGCGCGTGTGCGGGTGGGGGACGCAACATAGCCTTGGGACGACGGCAAAAACAGACTGTCTTTCACAGCCGCCACATCGCCGCCAAGCACGAAACTTACGCCTGTTTCGTCGTCTTGGGTGCCGCGATAAAGTTGCCCTGTTACAACATCGCGCAGCAGTACGTCGCTTTGTCCGACCTTTCCGATCAGCAGATCAGCCCCGGCGCGGACCATATCCTCTGCCCCGGCCTTCGCCTCGACAAAGGGGCGCAGGGTCGCGGTAGGGGTCATGCTGTAGGTGTAACGCGCCTCTCCGCTGCCCTGAAAAGCGAATTGGTTCTTTAAGGCATTGCCGGTCGTCGGGCGCGGCAGGCTGAATGCGCGGTGATATGCCGTCTGAAAGTCATCCAACCCGGTTTGCGGACCGATCGCCAAAACATCGCCGCCAAGGCTGATTTCGGCCGGGCCAAGGTCATAATGGGTATGGGCCCCGACGCTGATCATGCCAACATATGGGCGATCACGGGTGCGGCGGGTGGGGGCAATGATTTCGGTGCGAAAACGATATTCCATCACCTCGCCAATGCCGCGCAGGTTGCCGTCATATGGTTCTGCCGCGCGCAAGTGGCTGAAAACATAGCTTCCGGTGCGCCAGCGATCAAAGCCATCACCGAACAGATCGTTGTTAAACAGCCGGCCGTTCCCGATAGACTGTTGGGCCGTCAAATTGCTTTGCGCGCCCGCCTGCCCGGCTGAAAAACCGGCAAATAATGCGCAAAAAAGGATTAGGGCCAAATGGCGCATGTCATGTCCTATCGTTCGGCCCCCGCCGTATTCGGCCTTGATAATGCAGGCGAGCTTACCTGCGCTAGCGTCCAGAATCCGACAGTCAGAATCATGGCGCTATAGCAACACCCGGTGCCCCGCTACTTCGCCTTAACTTGCAGCCATATGGGTTAAAAAGGCGTGAATAGCTTGCGTTTGTGTGCAGAAGCGGTTGGTATGACGATACGCATCTGCAGGCCGGTATGGCCGACTGATCCGACGAAAGGGACACCATGCCAACGACCCAGACCCAAGCGCCGGAAGCCATGGTTGACCATAATGCCGCCAAAGCCATTGTGACGGGACATTGCGCCGACCCCTTCGCGCAATTGGGACTGCAAGATCGCGGCGCGGGCCTGTTGCTGACCGTCTTTGTGCCGGGCGCGGATACGGTCAAGGTGCTGACCGGCAAGGTAGAGGCGGACATGACCGCGCTCCCTGATTATCCCGGCCTTTTTGTTGTAAGCTTGCCAAAGCGGCCAAAGACTTATCGGCTGCGGGCCAGTGCGCAGGGTCATACGTGGGACTTCGACGATCCCTATGCCTTTGGCCCTGTGCTGACAGATGACGATATTTACTACCTCGGCGAAGGCACGCACCAACGCCTGTGGGACGCGCTGGGCGCGCATGTGATGGAACATGAGGGCGTGCGCGGCACCCGGTTTGCGGTTTGGGCCCCCAATGCGCAGCGCGTGTCGGTTGTCGGCGATTTCAACCTATGGGACGGACGGCGTGCGCCGATGCGCAAACGCAGTGGCGGCGTGTGGGAAATCTTTATGCCCGGCATGGGGCCCGGTGATGTCTATAAATACGAGATCGTCGGCATCAATGGCGCGCGCCTGCCGCTGAAAGCTGATCCCATGGGCTTCGGGTCAGAGCATCCGCCGCGCACCGGATCGGTCGTGCGTGATCTGTCCGGCGCCACATGGCACGACGCGGATTACATGAAAACGCGGGCGGCGGCGCAGAACATCGACGCGCCGATCAGCATCTACGAGGTCAATCTTTCAAGCTGGAAACGCGCGCCTGGCAACCGGCCGCTGTCTTATATCGAACTTGCGTCCGATCTTATCGACTATGTCGCTTGGATGGGGTTCACGCATATTGAACTGATGCCGATCTCAGAGCATCCCTTTGACGGATCATGGGGCTACCAGCCTGTCGGCATGTATGCCCCCACCATTCGCCACGGCACGCCTGACGAATTCCGTGCGCTGGTTGATGCCGCCCATGCCAAGGGTCTGGGTGTGCTGCTTGACTGGGTGCCCGGGCATTTCCCGATCGACGAACATGGCCTTGGCAACTTCGACGGCACCCAGTTGTATGAACACGCCGACCCGCGCGAAGGTTTTCATCAGGACTGGAACACCCTGATCCCGAACTTTGGCCGGAACGAGGTGGCGAACTACTACACCTCTAACGCGCTGTATTGGCTTGAGGAATATCACCTTGATGGCATCCGCGTCGATGCTGTCGCGTCGATGTTGTACCGCGATTACAGCCGCAAGCATGACGAATGGGTGCCAAACTACGACGGCGGCCGTGAAAACTACGAAGCCATCGCTTTGCTGCAAAACATGAACACCCTCACCTACGGCGAGGTGCCGGGCATCATGACCGTGGCAGAGGAAAGCACCGCCTTTCCCGGCGTGTCGCGGCCTGTGGAATACGGCGGGCTTGGCTTTGGGTTCAAGTGGAACATGGGGTGGATGAACGACTCCCTGCGGTACATGGAGCTCGACCCGATCCACCGCAAACACCACCATCACGAGATGACGTTCAGCCTGCACTACGCCTTTGGCGAGAACTATGTCCTGCCGATCAGCCATGACGAGGTCGTGCACGGCAAAGGGTCGATGCTGCACAAAATGCCGGGCAATAGCTGGGAACGCTTTGCTAACCTGCGCGCCTATTACGGGTTCATGTGGACCCATCCGGGCAAAAAGCTGCTGTTCATGGGGCAAGAGTTTGCGCAGTCGCAGGAATGGAACCACAATCAATCGCTCGACTGGCATGAATGCGACGATGGCCGCCACAAGGGCGTCCAGATGTGGGTGCGCGACCTGAATAATTTCTATCGCGATACGCCAAGCCTGTATCTGAATGACACACGCCCCAGCGGATTTAGCTGGCTAGAGGCGAACGATGCCGACCGGTCCGTCTTTGCCTATGTGCGCCATGGCGGCGCGAATGATCCCAAGGTCGTGGTCGTCATGAACATGACGCCGGTGGAACGCCCCGGTTACCGCATCGGCCTGCCCGCAGGCGGGCGCTGGCGCGAGGCGCTTAATTCTGATGCAGAAGCCTACGGCGGCGGCGGTCGCGGCAATATGGGCGGCGTTTCGACGGAAAATATGCCGTGGATGGGGCAAGACTGCTCTGCCACAGTGAACATTCCGCCGCTGTCGACAGTTATATTCATTCAAGACATGTCTTAAGTTTTTTGGGAGGAAAACAATGAAACCCACGCCAAACACTCGCTTGTCCAACCGCGCATTGGCCTTTGTGCTGGCGGGGGGGCGGGGAAGTCGCCTGAAAGAGCTGACCGACAACCGCGCGAAACCTGCGGTCTATTTCGGCGGCAAAACGCGGATCGTCGACTTTGCCCTGTCGAATGCCTTGAACTCTGGCATCCGCAAGATGGCGATCGCGACGCAGTACAAGGCGCATAGCCTGATCCGCCACTGCCAGCGCGGTTGGGGGTTTTTGCGGGCGGAACGGAACGAATTTCTGGACATCCTGCCTGCGTCCCAGCGCATGGGCGAAACGAAATGGTATGTCGGCACCGCCGACGCGGTCACGCAGAATATCGATATCATCGACAGCTATGACATCGAATATATCGTCATTCTGGCGGGCGATCACATCTACAAGATGGACTATGAGATCATGCTGCAACAGCATGTGAACACCGGCGCAGACGTCACCATCGGCTGCCTGACCGTCCCCCGGATGGAGGCGACAGCCTTTGGCGTGATGCACGTTGATACCGACAGCCGCATCACCGACTTTCTGGAAAAGCCCAGCGACCCGCCCAGCATTCCCGGCGATCCAGATCATGCGCTTGCCTCGATGGGTATCTATATCTTCGACTGGAAATTCCTGCGCGAACGGCTTTTGGCCGACATGGAAGACGCCAATTCCAGCCACGATTTCGGCCACGACATTATCCCGCATGTCGTGAAACACGGCAAAGCCATGGCGCACCGCTTTAGCGATAGCTGCGTCACGACAGGGCTGGAAACAGAGCCTTACTGGCGCGATGTGGGCACGATTGATGCTTTTTGGCAGGCGAATATCGACCTGACCGAATTTACACCGCCGCTGGATTTGTATGACAACGCATGGCCGATCTGGACCTATTCCGAAGGCGTGCCGCCCGCCAAGTTCATCCATAACGAAGACGGCCGTCGCGGCTCTGCTGTGTCGTCGATGGTCAGCGGTAATTGCATCATCTCTGGTTCAACAGTGACGGAATCGCTGCTCTTTACAGGGGTGCGGACGCATTCTTATGCCTCGCTTGACCGGGTTGTCGCGCTGCCGGATGTGCGGGTCCGTCGCAAAGCGCAGCTTAGCAATTGCGTCATCGACCGGGGCGTCGAAATCCCCGAAGGCTTGGTCGTAGGTGCTGATCCTGACCTTGACCGCGCCAACGGCTTTCGCGTGTCCGAAGGCGGTGTCGTTTTGATCACAAAAACGATGATCGAAGCCCTAAACGCCAAGAGGTAGCCCATGCCAGGTCGCGTCCTATCCGTTGCATCCGAATACGTCCCGCTGGTGAAAACCGGCGGGCTTGCCGATGTGGCGGGCGCGCTGCCCGGCGCGCTGCGCGGCCAAGGGTGGGACATGCGCACGCTAATCCCGGCCTATCCGGGCCTGATCGCCAAGGCCGGCGCAAAAGTGGTGGTTTGGTCTGATCCCGATCTGTTCGGCGGCCCCGCGCAGGTGTTGGCGGGTCAGGTGGCTGGTACTGATGTACTGCTGCTGGACGCTCCGCATCTGTATGATCGCAAGGGTGGCCCGTATGGCGATCCCGGCGATTTCCCCGATAATGCGAAACGCTTTGCCGCGCTGTCTTGGGTTGCCGCCCAGATCGCGCGGGACGGGCTGCCGGATGGCTGGTTGCCGGATATCCTGCACGGGCACGATTGGCAGGCTGGGTTTGCCCCCGCCTATCTGCGCTTTAGCGGCGATACGCGGGTCAAGACGGTGATGACGATCCACAACATTGCCTTTCAGGGCAACGCCCCTGCCGCAATGCTGGGGGCGCTGCGCCTACCGATTGAAGCGTTCAATAGCGATACGCTGGAATATTACGGCCACCTGTCCAGCCTTAAGGCCGGCCTTGCCACCGCCGACGCCATCACAACGGTCAGCCCGACCTATGCGGCAGAGCTGATGCGCGGCGATTTCGGCATGGGGCTGGAAGGGTTGATCGCGCACCGCAGCGCTGATCTTTACGGGATTTTAAACGGCGTTGATGACACTGTCTGGAACCCCGAAACCGATCCTGAGGTGAAACCATACGGCAAGACAACTTTGAAACGTAAAGCGGCCAATCGCGATGCCTTATTGGCTGAATTTGGTCTGCAAGACACGAGCGGCCCGCTGGCCATCGTCGTCAGTCGCCTGACCGATCAAAAGGGGATCGACATGATTGTCGACACCGCTGCAGATTTTGTGGGCATGGGCGGCGCGCTGGCGATCCTTGGATCGGGCGAACAGCGCCTAGAAGAGGCGATGAAGGATCTGGTCAAAGCGCACCCCGGCAAGATCGGTCTGCGCATCGGCTATGACGAGGCATTGTCGCACCGCATGTTCGCGGGGGGCGACGCCGTGCTGGTGCCGTCGCGGTTCGAACCCTGCGGCCTGACCCAGCTTTACGGGCTGCGCTATGGCTGCGTGCCCGTCGTCGCACTGACAGGCGGGCTAGCGGATACGGTGATCGACGCGAATCCCATGGCGCAGCAGGCCAATGTCGCAACCGGGGTGCAGTTTCACCCCGTAGATGCGCTGGCCTTTGGGCAAGCGCTGCGCAAGTTGATGGAATTGCACGCTGATTCCAAGGGCTGGGCAGCCATGCAAAAACGCGGGATGTCACAGGCGCTTGGATGGGATACATCGGCGTTAGCTTATGCCCAACTATACGAGTCCCTGACCGCGTGAATGTGAACCTGAACAACGGTATCCCGACGAAACTGCGTGAACACTCGCTTGCTGCGGGTCGACCCAATCCGCTGGGTGCCACTTTTGACGGGCAGGGTGTAAACTTTGCCGTCTTTTCCGAACACGCCGAGGCGATTGACCTGTGTCTGTTCACCGACGATGGCCGCAAGGAACGCGCGCGCATTCCGCTGCTAGAACGCGACGGTGACATATGGCACGTCTATGTCGGCGGCGTCACGCCCGGCACGAAATACGGTTTTCGTGTTCAGGGTCCGTATGATCCGGAAAACGGCCACCGGTTCAATTACAATAAACTGCTGCTCGATCCTTATGCCAAGCGGATCGCAGGCCGGCTGAAGTGGTCTGACGCCGTCATGGGCTACCGCGTCGGCTCGCCCAAGGCGGACCTTAGCTTTGACACCCGTGACAGTGCCTTTGCGATGCCGCGGTCTATGGTCGTGGACCCGTCGTTCAACTGGGGTGATGATAAACCGCCTGGGATCAGCGCTTCTGACACATTGCTGTACGAGGCGCATGTCAAAGGCATGACCGCCCGCATGCCCGGCGTATCGCCGATGACGCGGGGCCGGTTTTTGGGCATGGCGTCCGAACCCGTTTTAGAACACCTGACCAAGATTGGCGTGACGACGGTGCAACTGATGCCCGCGCAGGCCTATGTCGATGATCACTTCCTCGCCAAGCAGGGGCTGAAAAACTATTGGGGCTATAACTCCATCGGATTTTTCGCGCCCGAGCCGCGCTATATGACCGATCAGGGCATCTGGGAATTTCAGACCATGGTCCGCCGCTTTCACGCCGCCGGGATAGAGGTCGTGCTGGACGTCGTCTATAACCACACCGCCGAAGGCAACGAGATGGGGCCGACCCTGTCGTTCAAGGGTTTTGATAACCTGTCCTATTACCGGCTGGCCGAAGACAAACGCTTTTACGTCAACGATACCGGCACCGGGAACACGCTGCGCGTCGAACACCCGATGGTGCTGCGCATGATTATGGATTCCATGCGCTATTGGGTCGAGGTCATGCACGTCGATGGCTTCCGCTTTGACCTTGCGACCATTTTGGCGCGCGAAGAGTCCGGCTTTGACCGGCAAGGCGGTTTCCTTGATGCGCTGCGCCAAGACCCCGTGCTTGGCAACGTCAAGCTGATTGCAGAGCCGTGGGACCTTGGCCCGGGTGGTTATCAGCTGGGCAACTGGCCGCATCCGTTCCTAGAGTTCAACGACAAATACCGCGATAACGTGCGCAAGTATTGGCGCGGCGACAGCGGGATCGTCGCCGATCTGGCCAAACGCGTGGCCGGTAGCGCGGAACAATTCGACCATTCGGGCCGGGCTGCGACGTCTTCGATCAACTTCGTCACCGTCCACGACGGCTTTGTTCTGGACGATCTGGTCAGCTACAACGTCAAACACAATGCCGCCAACGGCGAAGATAACCGCGACGGCAAGGACGACAATTACTCCGACAACATGGGCGTCGAAGGCCCGACCGACGACGAGAAAATTCGCGCCGCCCGCGCCCTGCGCAAGCGCAATCTGCTGGCGACGGTGTTCCTGTCGCAGGGCACGCCAATGCTGCTGTCAGGGGACGAGATCGGGAACTCTCAGTGGGGGAACAACAACACCTATGCGCAGGATAATGACCAAGGCTGGGTGAATTGGAACAAGCCCGATCACAAGCTGCTGGCCTTTGTCGAAAAGCTGGCCGACCTGCGCCGCGCCCATCCTGTGCTGCGGCAATCGCGTTTTCTGCACAGCCGCGCCCGGCGCACGGATGGCAAGCCTGACCTGTTTTGGCGTATGCCCGATGGCCGCGCCCCCAGCGCCGAAGACTGGCAAAACCCGAATTGGCGCTCTTTGTCGGTCGAGGTGCGCACGTCATCCGATACCCCCGAATACGCCGCATCAAACGATGTGCTGTTCCTGACCTTCAACGCCGGGGACGAGGTGACGGTCAAAATGCCTGACCTGCCGCCTGATTGCCTGTGGGAACTTGTTCTCGACACCGCCGCGCCAGAGGACGGGCCGCAGTGCATCACGGGCACCTCTGCCAAGATCGCGGCGCAATCTGTTTGCGTATTTGCCCAAACGCCCGCCTGATCTAGCTGTCAGGCGTAAGGAGGAACTGCCATGCACACCGTCACAACCCAACCAATCGAAGGGCAAAAGCCCGGCACATCCGGCCTGCGCAAAAAGACCCGCGTCTTTATGCAGGCGCATTATCTGGAAAACTTCGTGCAGTCCGTTTTTGACGCGATTGGCGGGGCTGCGGGTAAAACCTTTGTCGTCGGCGGCGATGGCCGTTATTTCAACGACCGCGCGGCGCAAGTGATCCTGCGTATGGCCGCAGCCAATGGCGCGGCGCATGTGATCGTGGGGCAGGGCGCACTGCTGTCCACGCCCGCCGCATCCCACTTGATCCGCCTGAACAAGACCGATGGCGGCCTTATCATGTCCGCCAGCCACAATCCCGGCGGCGAGGATGAAGACTTTGGTATCAAGTTCAACGGCCCCAACGGTGGCCCGGCGCCTGAAGGGCTGACGGACAAGATCTTTGCGCGGACCACGGAAATCACCGCGTATCAGATCACTGACGCGCAGGATGTGGACCTGAACACCATCGGCACCGCCGCGCTGGGCGATATGAAGGTCACGATCGTTGACCCTGTCGCTGACTACGCCGCCCTGCTGGAAACCCTGTTCGACTTTGACGCGATCCGCGCGATGATCAAAGGCGGCTTTCGCATCAGCTTTGACGCGATGAACGCGATCACCGGCCCCTACGCGACCGAGATTATTGAAAACCGCCTTGGCGCAGCCAAAGGCAGCGTCGTCCACGGCACCCCGCTGCCCGATTTCGGCGGCATGCATCCCGATCCCAACCCAACTTGGGCGCACGAGCTGATGGCAACGATGAACGGCGCGGACGGGCCCGACTTTGGTGCCGCCAGCGACGGCGACGGCGACCGCAACATGATCGTCGGCCCGAACGTCTATGTCAGCCCGTCCGACAGCCTTGCTGTGCTGGCCGCCAACGCGCATCTGGCAAAGGGCTATACCAAAGGCCTCGCCGGTGTCGCGCGGTCTATGCCCACCTCTGCCGCTGCCGACCGCGTCGCGGAAAAGCTGGGCATGCCGTGTTACGAGACGCCGACGGGCTGGAAGTTCTTTGGTAACCTGATGGACGACGGTCGGGTGACGCTGTGTGGAGAGGAATCCTTTGGCACAGGCTCTGACCATGTGCGCGAAAAGGATGGCGTTTGGGCTGTGCTGATGTGGCTGAATATCCTTGCTAAGCGCAAGATGAGCGTCGCGCAGATCATGCAGGACCACTGGCAGACTTACGGGCGCAACTACTATTCCCGCCACGATTACGAGGCGATTGATAGCGACATCGCCAATACGCTGGTCGCCGATTTGCGCGCCAAACTGGCGGATTTGCCGGGGCAAGCCGTGCAGGGCCGCACCATCGCAAACGCTGACGATTATTCCTATACCGATCCCGTCGACGGATCTGTGTCCGATCATCAGGGGATCCGTGTCATCTTTGACGACGGTGCACGCTTTGTGATCCGCCTGTCCGGCACGGGCACCTCTGGCGCGACGCTGCGCCTGTACCTAGAGGCGCTGGAACTGGACCCTGCGAATTTCGATCACGACCCGCAGGACGCGCTGGCCAGCATCATCGCCGCGGCAGAGGACGTCGCCGGGATCAAGGCGCGCACAGGCCGCAGCGGGCCAGACGTGACGACCTGATACGAAAACGCCGCCCCGTCAGGCGGGGCGGCGATCAATCAGCCAGCGAATTTCTTGTATTCGCCTTCGCTCATGAACTCTTCCAGCTCGTCCATATCCTCTGGCATGATGGCGAACAGCCAACCGTCGCCGACAGGATCGTCAACCAGCAGGCCGGGGTTTTTGGTCAGTGCTGTGTTCACGTCTGCGATCTCTCCTGCGATGGGCGCAAGGATGTCCGATGACGCCTTGTCGCTTTCGATCACGGCGCAATCGTCGTCGCGGGCAACGGCGTCGCCCTCTTCGGGTAACTCGACAAAGGCGATCTCGCCCAGTTCTGCGGCCGCAAATTCGGTGATGCCGACGATGACCATGTCATCCTCGACGCGCATCCAGAGATGTTCCTCTGTGAACTTCATAGGGCAATCCTTTGTCAGCACCTGTTTTCACGTCAAAGAATAGGGACTGTTTGCGGGCGTTCAAGGACTTGCGCGCCGCTGTTCATCACGCAAAGCTGCGGCCAATAATTGGGCGGAGGAGGCCACAATGACCGACATCTATATCACAGGGGCTGCACGCACGCCGCTGGGCGCATTTCAGGGCGCATTTTCCACTGTCACAGCGCCGCAATTGGGCAGCGTCGCGATCCGCGCCGCGCTCACGCGAGCTGGCGTTGATCCGGCTAGCGTAGAAGAGGTGCTGATGGGCAACGTCCTGCCTGCAGGGCTTGGACAAGCGCCAGCGCGGCAGGCATCGCTGGGCGCGGGCATCGGGGTGGCGACGCCTTGCACCACCGTCAGCAAGGTCTGCGGGTCGGGGATGAAGGCCATCACGCAGGGCATGGACGCGATCCTTGCGGGCAACGTTGCGACGGTCGTCGCTGGCGGAATGGAAAGCATGACAAATGCCCCTTACCTGCTGCCCAAGGCACGGGGTGGCGCGCGGATCGGGCATGACGTGATGCTGGATCACATGATGATTGACGGGCTAGAGGACGCCTATGCCCGCACGGATAGCGGCGCGCGCCGGTCCATGGGCACTTTCGGAGAGGACTGCGCCGCAAAATACGGCTTTGACCGCGCGGCGCAGGACGCCTTTGCCATCGCCAGCGTCACACGGGCGAAACAGGCGGCGGACGCAGGGCTGTTCAACTGGGAAATCGCCCCGGTCATGGCGGGCCGCAAGGGCGATGTGCAGGTCAGCCGCGACGAAGGGCCGGACCGCATCGACACCGGCAAGATCCCTGGTTTGCGCGCGGCTTTTGCCAAGGACGGCACGATCACGGCCGCCTCTGCGTCGTCGATCAATGACGGTGCCGCAGCGTTGGTGCTGATGTCAGGCGATGCGATGCGCGCGGCAGGGTCCACGCCGCTCGCACGGATCGTGGGTCACGCGTCATATGCAGGAGAGCCGGGCTGGTTCACCACCGCCCCGATTTTCGCCAAGCAAAAGCTGGCCGAAAAGATTGGCTGGGACCTGAAAGAGGTCGACCTGTTCGAGATCAACGAGGCCTTTGCCGTCGTCCCCATGGCCGCGATGGCCGACTGCGGTATCAGCCATGACCGCGTCAACGTGCACGGCGGGGCCTGTGCGCTGGGCCACCCGATCGGCGCATCTGGTGCGCGGATCGTTGTGACCTTGCTTGGTGCGATGCGGGCGCGCGGGGCAAAGCGCGGGATCGCCAGTATCTGCATCGGCGGTGGCGAAGCGCTCGCCCTCGCGCTGGAGGCTTAAAGGATCGCGAGCCGGATCGCGTAGGCGACGACGGTCAGGGCGGCAACGCTTGCCACCCAGATCGCCACGAACCACGCGATCCGCTGCCAGACAGGACCGGTTGCCATTAGTGGTACCCGGCTTCCGGGTCCAGTTTGCCGCGGAACACCCAATAGGCGTATGCGGTGTAGCCTAGGATCAGCGGAACCAAGACGACCGTGCCGACCAGCGCGAATTTCAGACTGGAATCCGGGGCGGCCACGTCCCAAATTGTCAAGCTGGGCGGTACCATCATCGGGTAAAAGCTGATGCCGATCCCGATAAAGCTGATCACAAAAAGCGCCATCGACGCAAGAAACGGCGCGACATCCCGCCCGTTCGCGATCCCGTGGAACAGCTTATAAACGGCAAAGGCCATGAAAAGTGGCACAGGTAGGGTGATCAACATGCCGGGCATGGTGAACCAACGCTCAAAGTAGATCGGGTTCTGGAAGGGCGTCCAGACGCTGACCAGCGCGATAAAGACCAGCGTCGCAATCGCCAGCGGCTTGGCCAGATCGCGCATACGGTGATGCACCGCGCCATCCGTTTTCATCATGATCCACGTCGCGCCCAGCAACGCATAGCCGATCACCACGGCGATGCCCGTCAGCATGGAAAACGGCGTCAGCCAGTCCCACCAGCCACCAGAATAGTGGCGGTCCGTCACCGCGATGCCCTGCACAAGCGCGCCAAGGGCAATGCCCTGACACAGCGCCGCCACGGTCGAGCCACCAAAGAAGGCGATGTCCCAGACTTTCTTCCAACGCTCTGTTCGCCAGCGGTATTCAAAGGCCACGCCCCTGAACACCAGCGCCAGCAGCATCAATATGATCGGCATATAAAGCGCCGACATCACCACCGCATAGGCGAGGGGAAAGACGGCAAAAAGCCCGCCGCCGCCCAGCACGAGCCAAGTCTCGTTTCCGTCCCAGATGGGCGCGACAGAGTTCATCATCGTGTCGCGGTCTTTTTTGGTGTGGGCAAAGGGAAACAGGATGCCCACCCCAAGGTCAAAGCCGTCAAGGACGACGTAGGTCAGCACCGCAAAGGCGATGATGCCGGCCCAGATGAATGCAAGATCGAATTCCATTGTGATCGCTCCTTATTCGGCCGGGTGGGCGTCGTGGGTTTGCTGAACGGGTGTGATCCCCGCCGTGCGGATCGGACCGTCCCGCAGGCCAAGGCGCGGTGACGCCGGGTCCTTACCCATCATGCGCAGAATATAGAATGTGCCTGCGCCGAAGACGAAGAAGTAGACGATGATGAAGGCGATCAGCGATGCAGCGACAGCCGGTGCCGCGACTGGGCCAAGGCTTTCGGACGTGCGCAGCAGGCCGTAGACGGTAAACGGCTGGCGGCCGACCTCTGTTGTGATCCACCCGGCCAGCACGGCGACAAAGCCCATGGGCCCCATGACGACAGCGGCGCGGTGCAGCCACTTGGTGTCATAAAGCCGCCCGCGCCAGCGCTGAATGCCGCCCCACAGGCCGATCCCCAGCATGGCAAAGCCGATGCCAACCATCACGCGGAAGCTAAAGAAAACAATCGCAACGGGCGGCTCGTCCTCGTCCGCGACGGTATCTAGACCATTCAGGGGTGCGTTTAGGTCATGCTTGAGGATCAGGGACGACAGCTTGGGGATCTCAATCGCGTAATCGACCCGCTTTTCTTCTTGGTTGGGGATGCCAAACAAGATCAGCGGCGCGCCGTCAGGGTGGCTGTCAAAGTGGCCTTCCATCGCCATGATCTTGGTCGGCTGGTGTTCCAGCGTGTTGATACCATGCGCGTCGCCCGCGCCAATCTGCAGCGGCGTCACGATCAGCGCCATCCACATCGCCATCGAGAACATCTTGCGCGTCGCTTTGTTTTCGCGGTCCTTCAGTAGGTGCCAACCGGCAACCCCGGCGACCACAAAGGCGGTCGTCAAATAGGCCGCCAAAACCATGTGAACAAGGCGGTAAGGGAACGACGGGTTAAAGATGATCGCCCACCAGTCCTCTGGCACGAACTGTCCGACGTCGTTCATGGAATAGCCCGCAGGCGTTTGCATCCAGCTGTTGACCGACAAAATCCAAGTTGCCGACATCAGGGTGCCGCCAGCAACCATGGCGGTGGCGAACATGTGCAATCCGTTGCCCACTTTTTCACGCCCGAACAGCATGATGCCCAAAAAGCCAGCTTCTAGGAAAAACGCGCTTAGCACTTCGTAGGCCATCAACGGGCCAAGCACCGGGCCGGTCTTGTCAGCGTATTCGGACCAGTTGGTCCCGAATTGGTACGACATAACGATGCCCGACACGACGCCCATGCCAAATGCCACGGCAAAGATCTTTTTCCAGTAATCGAACACGATGCGGTATGCATTGTCGCCGGTGTAAAGCCACGCCGCGTTCAGAACGGCCAGAAAGCTGGCCAATCCGATCGAAAATGCGGGGAAAATGATGTGAAAAGAGATGGTGAACGCGAATTGGAAACGTGCCAGGATCTCTGCGTCGAAGCTACTGAGCATGGGCCTTGTCCTTGGTTTGACCACACGGGTGTGGGTTGCTGTGGTCTTTTCACGGCTATCGCGTGGGCGCGATAGGACACAACGGCACAGCATTTGCCGCTTATTTTGTTGTGCACTCAATCACTGCTATAGTGTAAAACACAGCGTATGTCTGGCAAGGTCTATTCCAAATTGGGGTGCCCGTGTCGGTCTGCCAAACGTCGCCTCACACTGAAACGCCGCGCTATGCCGGGACAAAGGATATTGACGATGACCAATCGCAGAATGCTTCTGGGGGCCGCAGGCGCGGCAATAATGTTGGCAATGGGCGCAACCAGCGCCTTTGCGCAGGATGTGACGTTGAAGCTGCATCAGTTCTTGCCAGCCCAGTCCGCTGTGCCGTCGCTGATCCTTGATGTCTGGGCCGACAAGGTCGAGGCGGACTCAGGCGGGCGCATTAAGATCGACCGCTTCCCGTCGATGCAGCTGGGCGGCACACCGCCTGAATTGGTGGATCAGGCCATCGACGGCGTTGCCGATATCGTTTGGACAGTCGTTGGCTATACCCCCGGCCGTTTCCCGAGCACCGAAGTGTTCGAACTGCCGTTCTTTGTCGCCGATCCGATGGCTGCGTCCTACGCCTATTGGAAGATGTACGAGGCGGACATGCAGGACCAGTTCGACGGTCTGCACATGCTGGGCACATGGGTCCATGGGCCGGGCCTGTTCCACACGACCGATCCGGTAAACGCGCCCAGCGATCTGCAAGGCATGAAAATCCGGGGCGGCTCTCGTATGGTGAACGATATGCTTACGGCCATTGGTGCGACGCCTGTCGGCATGCCAGTCCCTGCGGTGTCCGAGTCCCTGTCCAAAGGCGTCATCGACGGCGCGACCCTTCCGTGGGAGGTCACGTCGTCCCTAAAGGTCGCTGAATTGGTCGTTAATCACACTGATTTCGAAGGGAACGGGCTGTATACGCTGACCTTTATCATGGCGATGAATCAAGGGGCCTATGACGGCTTGCCTGACGACCTTAAGGCGGTCATTGACGCCAATTCCGGCCTCGACTTCTCTGTCAGGGCGGCAGAGGCGAATTTGGGGGCGGATGCGCCGTCCAAACAGATCGCCGAAGATATGGGCAATAACTTTATCACCATCGACCAAGCCACCGTTGACACCGACTGGATGCCTTTGGTCGCGCCAATCTACGGCAGCTGGGTGGCCGATATGGACAGCAAAGGCTATGACGGTCAGGCGATGATCGACCGCGCCCGCGCCTTGATGGCGGAATACACCGCCGCGCAATAATCCGCGTGGCATCTAAATAGGGGCACCCGCCCTTTGCCAATCCTGCACTGTGGCGGAGCCCTGATGTATTCTTTCTTTTTGAAGCTTTCAAAGCTGATGGCTTGGCTCGGCGGCGCGATGCTGACCGCCTTGATCGTGATGGTCTGCACCTCTGTCTTGGGCAGAGAGGTCAACGGCATCTTGCACGCCGATTGGCTGGTGTCCTTGGCACCGGGCCTGTCACGCTGGCTGCTGGATATTGGTGTCGGCCCTGTAAATGGTGACTTCGAACTCGTGGAATTCGGGATCGCCTTTAGCATCTTTGCCTTCTTGCCGCTGTGCCAGTTGACCGGCGGCCACGCGACCGTGGATGTGTTCACCAACTACCTGTCTGACCGCGTAAACCAAGGGTTGCGGCTGGTGACGGATATCGTCTTTGCTGGCGTTATGGTGTTGATCGCATGGCAACTTTGGCTGGGCTTGGCGTCCAAGAAATCCTCTGGCCAAACGACATTCCTGCTCGAAATGCCTGTGTGGTGGGCCTATGCGCTGTCGCTATCAGGGGCGATCGTAGCGGCCGTCATTGCGTGTTATGTCGCCGCGATGCGGCTGCGCGAGGTAGCGTCGGGCAGGGTCATCCTGCCGATTGATTTAGGGGCCAACCATTGAGCGATCTTGCCATCGGGATCACATCCTTTCCCGCCCTGCTGCTGCTCATCTTTTTGCGCGTGCCGATCGGGTTGGCGATGTTTCTGGCCGGGCTGGTCGGGCTGATACTGGTCACCGGGGACACGACGATCCCCTTTGCGCGGCTGAAATCCGAAACTTTCACCACCTTTTCCAGCTATTCTTTGTCGATCATCCCGATGTTCCTGTTGATGGGGCATTTTGCGACGTTAGGCGGTATGTCTCAGGCGCTATTTAAGGCTGCCGAAGGGTTTCTGGGCCACCGTAAAGGCGGCGTCGCGATGGCCGCGATTGGCGCCTGCGCCGGCTTTGGCGCGATCTGCGGGTCATCGCTGGCCACCGCCGCCACCATGAGCCGCGTCGCCCTGCCAGAGCTGCGCCGCTCCGGCTATGCGGGCGGGTTTGCAACCGCCACGCTGGCGGCAGGCGGCACGCTGGGCATCCTGATCCCGCCGTCTATCGTGCTGGTGATCTACGCCATCCTGACAGAGCAAAACATCGCCAAACTCTTTCTTGCGGCCTTCATCCCCGGCATCCTCGCCGCCTTAGGCTATGTTTTGGTCATCTCGCTTTATGTGCGCCTATACCCAGGCAACGCTGGCACGCGCCCGCGCGCCTCGTGGCGCGCACGGCTGCGCGGCGTTTGGGATGTCTGGCCCGTGCTGATCGTCTTTGCCCTTGTGGTCGGCGGCATCTACGCAGGCTGGTTTACCCCCACCGAAGGCGCTGCCGTTGGCGCGCTGGGTACAGGCGCGATCGCTTGGGCCAATGGCGGGCTGTCTTGGGACAGCTTGGGCGAAAGCTTTATGGTGACCGCGCGGTCCACCGCTATGATCTTTTTCATCGTGCTGGGGGCTGCGTTTTATAACGGCTTCTTGGCGTTGACGCAGGTGCCACAGGAAATCGCGCTCTGGGTCGTGGATCAGGGGCTGTCGCCGCTTTTGGTCCTGACACTGATCCTTGTTTTCTACCTTTTGCTCGGCTGCCTCATGGACAGCCTGTCGATGATCCTGCTGACCATCCCGATCTTTTGGCCGGTCATGCAGGGCCTCGATTTCGGCTTTGTCAGCCTTATTGATCTCCAAAGCGCACGCTTGTCAGATCTGGTTCAAAGCGGCGCGCAGATCGCACCCGATGTGCTGGCGCAGGCGCAGGCCGCCCTGGCGCAAGGCATAGAGCTGACGCGCGCGCAAATGAACGACATTGGCCTGCGCGGTGCGACCGAAGGTGCGCTGTCGCGTATCAATACCGAACAGGTCGCAATCTGGTTCGGTATCCTCGTCCTGATCGTGGTCGAGGTGGGGTTGATCACGCCGCCGGTTGGTATGAACCTGTTCATTATTAATACGATGGACCGCACCACGCCTATGGCAGAAACCTACCGCGCCGTGCTGTTCTTCGTTGCCTCCGATCTGGTGCGCGTTGTCCTGCTGGTGCTGTTTCCGGTCATCACGCTCGCGCTGATCCCGTGGTAAGTCGCCCAAAGGCGGTCTGATCGCCTCGTTCGAATTCGGCCGCCGTGGATCACGGCTCGCTAGTGATCGGCAGTCCGTGGACGATTCGCAGTAAATGCCGCGGTGGGTTCAACCGGTCAGCGCAACAACTGGCTGAAAGCACAGAGGTGCATCTACTGCATCACGATCAGATTCAGCGTTTCTTAGCACAGCACAGGAACGAAGCCTCTGTAGGATCGTCGGACAGACGCCGCATTTTTTTATGTCGCCTTCTTGAGGGTGTAAAAATGGCAAAGCGGGTTTTGCCTAATGGACAGCAGCCTCTTTCTTGCAAGACAGAGCACATCTTATCACAGGATACCAAAAGGGTCCTGAAAAATGACAGCTATGATACGTGCGAACTCTCTGACCCTTGGTGGCCTCGGCCCTAAATCTTTTAGCAGTATGGAGAAGCACGGCAAGCGCTTAGACGGTTCATCGCAACGGCGACGCATTCGAGAAGCTGAGCCGTTGGTCTACGGAAGTCTCGACCTTCGTGACGCTTACAATCGACATATGACTGGAGTGCGGACCAACCGAAGCTTGAAGCGACCAGTTATGCACGCGATCATTAAATTCCCACTCGATTTGCATATCAATTCGACATCAGAGCAGCGGATGCTGGATCATGCGGTTCGCTTCATAAACCAAACACACGGCGGAAAGGCGGTGTTTGCAGGACGCTTGGATCGGGACGAGCAAGGCCAGCACATTGTAGATGTCTTCTATGCCCCAAAGTACGAAAAGCTGACCAAAAACAGACAAGGTAAACAGGTTCGTACGTGGTGGATGTCAACTACCAAGCACTGTAAGGAATTGTGCACTAAGCATCGATCAGAGATCGAAAACCGGAACGATCAAAAGAAGTTTACGACCGGCCCACGGCAGATTGGCATTGCGCTCCAAGCAGAACTTTACGCCTATCTTAAGGCTGCGGGTTTGGACCTGACCCCCAGAAAACCAAAGAATGGGCCCCGGCCTGACCGTCAGGAAATCGAGGCCTACAAAGCGACTAAGGATGCGGAGGAAAAAGCATTCATGACGCGGGCGAAGGCTGAACAGGATGCGGCGGCGATACGTGAAAGCGCTTGGGCCGAAGGTTTCGCAACTGGAGTTGTAGAAGCATCTGCCGAGGTTCACCGCCTTTCTGGCGACATAGAATCATTAAGAAAAGCTTTGTGGACATTCATTAGCAAGCAGTCGCCGCTGCCGTCGCGAAAGCAGGCCGAAGAATTGAAACGCAAAGCAAGCGAGTTGCTGTATAAGCTGGATGCAATAGCCGAACGCTTGGACGACATGTCAGCTCCCGAAGACGGCTATAACAGTAATCCTAGTTTCTGAGATTTAGCGCGCTGCCTTTAGAGAGCTGCGGTTGCCTGACCACTCTAATCCCGTGATCCTTATTCAAATATCGCCTTGATGAAACACACGTATCATTGGAAACAAATCGATCAAATTTGGCGCGGCATAATAGAGAACTTGTCAGTCTGCGCTCTGCAAATCATGATAAAATCGGGCTTATCCAGCAGCTGGAAGATGCAGTTGCTAGCACGCGCCTCCGATTTAGGAGTGCAGATGGAAGAGGCGATGGACCAAGGTCAAACGCGTCGGGAGCAAGACTTACGCAATGTACAAAACCTCGATTTGCTGGCGCAGACGCTTGCCGATTTGGGGCGTTTCACGCAGGCGCTTGCGCCAATGATGACGAACCTTGCGGAAAGTCCGGCACATTAACCGGGGGTTATAACACTGCGCGGGGTGGCTGACCGACTAGCTGGGGCCGCTGTCAATCTGCCTTAAGATGTCGGGGGGCGACGTTTGCGTTTTCTAAGCCGCATCCACCGGCATTGCACCGTGTAGGGTTAATGCGGTCGTACGGACCTGATCGCTGATTTGCAGAAGCTGCGCTGCCATCGGTGTGCTGCGCCGCCAGATCATCCCAATCGTCCGCGAAGGGACGGGCCGTGCAAACCGAGCGACACTGACCGGCGCGCTGTTTGCTTCGATCGCAACAGCCATGTCGGGAATCAGCGTCACGCCTATCCCTGCGCCGACCATCTGCACGAGGGTCGTCAGAGCAGAGCCGTCAAGCCATTCACGTGGGCGGGCACTGCGCGTGTCACAAAACGCAAGGGCCTGATCGCGAAAGCAATGACCTTCCTCTAGAAGTAACAGTCGCATTTGTCGCAGTTGGCCCGCGTCCGGCACGGGCTTGCTGTCATCGGCCTGAGGACGGATAAGGACAAAATCCTCGGTAATCAGGGGAACCTCAGTCAACGTAGGTTCCGACACGGGAAGGGCGACAATGGCGGCATCCAGTTGACCTTCCGCGAGCTCGGCAAGCAGCCTCGGGGTCACGCTTTCGCGTACCTGCAAGTCTAGCCCAAGATAAAGTTCGGTCAGATCAGCGATCAGGCGGGGCAAAAGATAAGGTGCCACCGTCGGAATAATGCCAAGCCGCAGCCGCCTGATCATGCCACCTTTGGAAATTTGGGCCAGATCGCCAAGATCATCGACCGACTGTAGAATTGCGCGCGCCCGTTGTAAAAAATCCTCTCCAAATACAGTGGGGCGAACCATGCGGGGGCCACGTTCAAACAAGGGCTGTCCCAGGCGTTCTTCCAAGTCTTTGACCTGCATGGACAGCGCGGGCTGGCTGACGGATTGCATGTCCGCCGCGCGTCCAAAGTGGCCCTGATCTGCAACAGCGCAGGCATAGCGCAGGTGTTTGAGCGTTATATTTTTCATAAGATAAACTTATCGTAACAATCAGTAGATACAAGTTCCTCTAATCGCGCTGGCCCCTTAAACAGGCGTCACAAAGGCAAATTAGACCACTAGAATATCCCAAGGAGTCAGAACATGGACGGAAATACCACAGGAACCGGCGGCGGCTGCCCGATGGGCCACACGCGCCCCAATGCTGCAAATAGCGCGCGGTCAAACCGTGACTGGTGGCCCAACCAGCTGAACCTTAAAATTCTCAGCCAGAACCTGCCCGGCTCCAACCCGCTTGGTCCGGATTTCGATTACGCCGCCGCTTTTGCGACGCTTGATCTGGACGCGCTCAAGGCTGATTTGCTTGCCCTGATGACCGATAGCCAGGACTGGTGGCCCGCCGACTATGGTCATTACGGTCCCTTCTTTGTGCGCATGGCGTGGCACGCCGCGGGCACCTATCGCACAGCCGACGGCCGCGGCGGTTCGTCCTCTGGCACGCAGCGCTTTGCGCCGCTGAACAGCTGGCCCGACAACGGCAACCTTGATAAGGCGCGCCGCCTGCTGTGGCCGATCAAGCAAAAATACGGCAACGCGATCAGCTGGGGCGACCTGATGATCCTCGCCGGCACTACCGCGATCGAAGACATGGGCCTGCCCGCCTTTGGTTTTGCCGGTGGCCGCGCCGACAACTGGGAACCCGAGGAAGACATCTATTGGGGTGCCGAAGATACTTGGCTGGACGACAAGCGATATTCCGGCGACCGTCTGCTGGAAAACCCGTTGGCCGCTGTGCAGATGGGCCTGATCTACGTCAACCCAGAGGGGCCGAACGGCAACCCTGACCCGCTCGCCTCTGCCCGCGACATTCGCGACACCTTTGGCCGCATGGCGATGAACGACGAAGAAACCGTCGCGCTGATCGCGGGTGGCCACACCTTCGGTAAGGCACACGGCGCGGGCGACGCGGCTCATGTCGGCGTAGAGCCCGAGGGCGCAACCATCGCAGAGCAAGGCTTTGGCTGGACCAGCACCTTTGAATCCGGCGTTGGCGTTCACGCCATCACCAGCGGGTTGGAGGGCGCATGGACTCCCAAGCCGACGACCTGGGATAACGCCTATTTCGACATGCTGTTCGGTTTCGAGTGGGAGCTGACCAAAAGCCCCGCCGGCGCGCACCAGTGGCGCCCGACGGACCGCGATGCGGACGATCTGGTCCCTGACGCCCATGATCCGAACAAGCGCCACGCACCGGTCATGTTCACATCAGATTTGGCCCTAAAAGAGGATCCGATCTACCTTGAGATCAGCAAGCGTTTCCACGAAAACCCAGACCAATTCGCAGACGCTTTTGCACGGGCGTGGTTCAAGCTGACCCATCGCGATATGGGCCCTGTTGATCGCTACCTTGGCCCATGGGTGCCTCAAGAAGAGCTGCTTTGGCAGGACCCGATCCCGGCACGCGACTACGATCTGATCGACGCCGCAGACGTGGACACGCTGAAGGCCGCAATCCTGAAAACCGGTCTGCCGGTCGGCCAGTTGGTCAGCACCGCTTGGGCCAGCGCCAGCACCTTCCGTGGCAGCGACAAACGGGGCGGTGCCAATGGCGCGCGCATCCAGCTGTCCCCGATGAAGGATTGGGAGGCAAACAACCCCGCCCAGTTGGATGATACCCTGCGCATCCTGCGCGATGTTGTGCGCACGTTCAACGACAGCCAAACTGGCGGCAAGCGGGTCAGCTTGGCCGATGTCATCGTGCTGGGCGGTGTGGCTGCGGTTGAAAAGGCGGCAAAGGATGCGGGCCACGATGTGATCGTGCCCTTCACGCCGGGCCGCACCGATGCGACCCAAGAGCAGACGGACGTCGAATCCGTCGACATGCTGCAGCCTGCCTCTGACGGTTTCCGCAACTACCAGCAGGCCGACTACACCGTGTCGCCAGCGGAATTGTTGATCGACAAGGCGCAGTTGCTGACCCTGACGGCGGCCGAAATGACCGCACTGATCGGCGGCATGCGGGTGCTCGGGACCAATACCGATGGCTCTAGCCATGGTGTGTTCACCGACCGTCCGGGTGTGTTGACGAACGACTTCTTCGACAACCTGCTGTCGATGGCGACCGAATGGCGCGCCGTCGACGAAAACGATCGCATGTTCGAAGGCCGTGATCGCAAGACGAAGGAACTGCGCTGGACTGCGACCCAGACGGACCTGATCTTTGGCTCAAACAGCCAGTTGCGCGGCCTTGCTGAAACCTACGCTGGCGACGCGGCAGAGCACCGCTTTGTGGATGCCTTCGTCGCGGCATGGGCCAAGGTGATGGACCTCGACCGTTTCGACGTAAAATAAACCACTACGCCGCGGCCTCAGATTGGGGCCGCGGCGTTCCCAAACGTTTCGGAATAGGCGCGGGCTGGGGTCCGCCCCACTTGCAACACCCCGCAGTTATCCGCCAAGCTGCGGTTTATGGTTACACTCAAAGACATCAGCCGCGACGTCGGTCTATCGATTACGCAGGTCAGCCGCGCGCTGGGCGGGCATACGGATGTGAACGCAGCGACGCGCGAACGGGTGCAGCTTGCCGCGACCCGGCTGGGCTATCGCCCCAATGCCATCGCTCGCAGCTTGAAAACCGGGCGGTCGGGCATCGTGGCGATGATTGTCGCGGGCTCACGCGATCCCGATTCCAACGCGCATCTTTTCGAAATTGTCATGGGCCTATCGGCCGAAATCTCGGCGCTTGGGTTGCAGTTCGTCCTGCATGTCGGCCAGCCCGGTGCTGACGTGGTGAAATTGCATACAGAGCTTTACCGCAGCGGCGGCATCGACGGTTTCGTTATCATTGGCCCGTCACCTGCCGATCAGCGCATCAAATGCCTTACTGACTTCGGTGCCCCCTTCATCGTTCACGGCCGCGATCCAGAGCAGCCCCATCCCTTCGTCGATATCGACAACTTCGACGTTGGCCGCACCATGGCTGACCATCTTTTGTCGCGGGGCCATCGCCGTATTGCCTTCCTCAACGGGCCATTAAGCGAGTTCTTTGCAATCCAGCGCCAACGCGGCGTTGACGCCGCTTTCGCGGCGCATGGCCTGTCGGTTGACCCTGCGCTGATGCGATCCATCACTATGATAGAGCCGCAAGGCCGCAGCGCCGCGCGCGATTTACTGGAACTTGATAACCCGCCCACGGCCATCATTGCGGGCAACACGATGATTGCGCGCGGGGTCTATCACGCGGCCGCTGATGCCGGCGTCAGCATCCCGGGCGATTTGTCGGTTCTTGCGCATGACGACGGCTTAGAACTGTTTCCGGCCGCCGGTTTCGAGCCGCCGTTGGGCGGGACGTCAGCGCATCTTAGCGCAGCGTGGATCAGCCTGTCTGCGGACTTAAAGCAGATCATTGCTGCGTCGAAAACGCCTATGCACAACCGAATTCTTGACCTAACCTTTGATAAAGGCAGCGCGACACAATCAATTTTAGTTGACAGGTCCATGCGTGTCGGCCCTTAATCCGAAACGTTTCGGAAGATTCCGAACCAAGACTTATTCTGGGAGGAGACCACCAATGATCCGCACACTTTCCGGCGTCAGCGTTGTTGCGCTGCTGGCCGTATCAGCAAGCTCCGCGTCCGCGCAGGACCTGATGTTCCCCAAGGGCGAAGGCGATTTTAGCTGGGCTGCCTTGGAATCCTTTGCCGCAAGCCACGACTACACAGGCGAAAAGCTGATGGTCACCGGGGCGACGACCGGCGATGACGCAGAGCGTTACCGCACTCTTTATGCGTATTTTACGGATGCGACCGGTGCCGAGGTCGAATACTCCGGCTCGGAATCCTTCGAGCAGGACATCGTGATCGCTTCCCAAGCGGGCGGTCTGCCTGACGTCGCCCTGTTCCCACAGCCCGGTTTGGCCAAGGATCTCGCGTCCAAGGGTGCCTTGGTCGCGGTAGATGACGCGATGACCGATTTCATGACGACGAACTACGCCGCTGGTGACAGCTGGAAACAGCTCGCGACTTTCCCCGGCTCTGACGGCGCCGACCACGTCTTTGGCCTGTTCTTTGGCACCGACGTCAAATCGCTAGTTTGGTATGTGCCAGAACAGTTCGAAGAGGCCGGCTACGAGATTCCCGAAACCCAAGAAGACCTGTTCGCCCTGTCCGAGCAGATTGTCGCAGACGGCGGCACCCCGTGGTGCATCGGTCTGGGGTCGGGCGCTGCAACGGGCTGGCCCGCGACTGACTGGGTCGAGGACATGATGCTCCGCACCGCCTCGCTCGAAGACTACGACCGCTGGGTCAGCAACGATTTGAAGTTCAACGACCCCATCGTCGTGAACGCGATCGAACAGTACGGCAAATACGCCCTGACCGAAGGTTTCGTCGATGGCGGCCCGTCCGCTGCGGCCAGCACTGACTTCCGCGATAGCCCCGATGGCATGTTCGACTTCCCGCCAAAGTGCTACATGCACAAGCAGGCGTCGTTCATCCCGATCTTCTTCCCTGAAGGTGTCGAAGCCGGCACGGACGTCGAATTCTTCTACTTCCCACCCTTCGCATCCGAAGAAGCACTGGGCCGTCCCGTTCTGGGCTCCGGCGGTTTGGCCTCTGTTACGAACGATCGTGACGTGACCAAGGGCTTCATGGAATTCCTTGGCAGCCCAATCGCGCACGAGATCATGATGGCGCAGGGCCAGTTTTTGTCGCCGCACAAGGACGCAAACCTCGACATCTATACCTCCGATGTTCAGCGCGCCTTGGGCGAAATCCTGACAACGGCGACGTCCTTCCGCTTTGACGGATCGGACCTGATGCCCGGCGAGATTGGCACAAACGCCTTCTGGACCGGCATGGTGGACTACACCACTGGCAAGTCCGCACAGCAGGTCGCTGACGAAGTCCAGACCCGCTGGGATGCAATCCAGTAAGGTACTGAGTGCGCCGGGCCTTCGGGTCCGGCGCATATTATCTGCGGGCCTTGCCCGTCACTTTTTCAGCGATCTTGAGGAGGGGCACGCGTGAATCCGGTCTTTCAGGGGCTTTTGACGATCCTTATCGGCGTCGGGGGCATCTTCGCTTACTTCGTGCTGTCGAACATGTTGCTGGACAAGGTGCTGTTCCCGGCGAAGGGGCCGAACGCATCGCGCAATATTAACCGCGCCAATCTGATCCGGCCGTGGTTATTTCTGGCCCCCACCATTATCGCGCTCTCGCTCTATCTGGTCTATCCGGTGATCGGATCCTTCATCCGCTCGCTCTATAATCGGTCTGGCGACCAGTTCATCGGCTTCGGTAACTATTCCTCTCTCATTGCATCCCCTGATTTCCGCACTGCGTTCATGAACAATGTGCTTTGGGCGCTGTTCGTGCCTGCCGTGTCGACATTCCTTGGTCTGGTGATCGCCCAGCTGACGGACAAGCTGTCTTGGGGCAATATCGCCAAGTCGATCATCTTTATGCCCATGGCGATTTCCTTCGTCGGTGCATCGCTGATCTGGAAATTCGTCTACGCCATTGACCCGAACCTTGGCATTATCAACGCGATCCGCGCCTCTATGGGCCTGAACCCATTGGATGTGTTGCAACTTGCGTTCTGGAATAACTTCTTCCTGATGGCGATCCTGATCTGGGTGCAAACTGGCTTTGCCATGGTCATCCTGTCCGCCGCCCTGCGCGGCATCCCCGAAGAAACGATCGAGGCAGCCGTCATCGACGGTGCCAACCCGTTCCAGATCTTCATGAAAATTCAGGTGCCGCAGGTTACTGGCACCATCGTCGTCGTTTGGACGACAACGACCATTCTTGTGCTGAAAGTTTTCGATATCGTTTACGCCATGACGGGCGGCAACTTTAACACGCAGATTTTGCCCAGCTACATGATGCAGTTCATGTTCCGCGACGACGGACGCGCCACGGCCGTGGCTATCGTCATCATGCTGATTGTGACGCCGGTGATGATCCAAAACATCATCCAAGCGCGCAAAGAAATGCGCTGAGGGAGGCTGATATGGACAATATCGTCGGCAAGAAAACCGGCCTTGCGGTCGCGGCCAACCTGACCGTCGCCATCCTTGTAGTGCTGTGGCTGATCCCGACCATCGGCCTGCTGGTGTCATCCTTCCGCGACCGCGACGCGATTTCAGCCACGGGTTGGTGGCGCGCGCCTTTTTCCACCGAACAGACGTTCCGGGGCAGGGGGGATACCGAAACAGTCACGCAGGACGGTGCCCTTTTTATCCTGACTGGCAATGTCTTTGACGATCCAGAGGTCGCCCCGTCCTTTCCGGAGGGTCCCGCCACAATCAGCGCCTTTGGCACCCGCGGCAACAATCCCGGCGAATACACCGCTGGCACCACCGCCGATCTCGGGGACGGAGAGGCGCTGCTGATCAACGCCGACGGCACCTATCGCTATGCCCTGCCAGAGGACCCCGGAAGCCGAGGCCCGCGCTACTATATCCAAGCCAAGACACCGCCCAAGTTCACCCTGTCCAACTACGAAACCGTCATCACGGCGGGCGGCATGGGGCAGGCGTTTATCAATACGCTGACCGTGACGATCCCTGCCACGATCATCCCGATCCTGATGGCGGCCTTCGCGGCCTACGCCCTCGCATGGATGGATTTCGCGGGCCGCTCTTGGATCATCGCCGCGATCATCGGCCTGCTGGTCGTTCCGCTGCAACTGGCGCTGGTGCCAATGTTGCAACTGCACAATCAGGTTGGCATCGGGCAAAGCTTCCTCGGCATCTGGCTCGCCCACTCTGCCTTTGGCCAGCCGCTCGCCGTCTATCTTTTGCGCAACTACATGATCGGCCTGCCGCGCGATATTATCGAATCCGCCCGTGTCGACGGCGGTACCGATTTCCAGATATTCATGAAGATCGTCCTGCCCCTGTCCTTTCCCGCGCTCGCCGCCTTCGCAATCTTCCAGTTCTTGTGGACGTGGAACGACCTACTGGTCGCCAAGGTATTCTTGCCCAGCGGCGAGGCGACAAAGGTCATGACCGTCAAAATCGCCGACGACCTGCTTGGCTCGCGCGGCGGCGATTGGGGCATCCTTGCCTCTGCCGCTTTCGTGTCGATTGCCGTGCCGCTCCTCGTCTTCTTCTCTCTGCAACGCTACCTCGTCCGCGGCCTGCTGGCCGGGTCCGTGAAATAAGGAGTCCTTGCCATGGCCACCCTCAAATTGACGAACGTCGGCAAGACCTATGGCGGCACCGTCGACGTGTTGAAAGACATCAACCTTGATATCGAAACTGGCGAACTTATCGTCTTCGTCGGCCCCTCTGGCTGCGGAAAATCCACACTTTTGCGGATGATCGCGGGACTAGAGCGGATCACCCAGGGAGAGCTGCAAATCGACGGGCGCGTCGTCAACGACATCCCGCCCGCCCAACGCGGCATCGCGATGGTTTTTCAAAGTTATGCGCTTTACCCCCATATGACCGTGCGCGATAACATGACCTTTGCACTGAAATTGGCAAAAAAGAGTAAAGAAGAAATCGACGCTGCCGTGTCCAAAGCCGCGCGCATCCTGCAACTCGAACCCTATCTTGACCGCCTGCCAAAGGCGCTGTCTGGCGGTCAGCGCCAGCGCGTCGCCATTGGTCGGTCCATCGTGCGCGACCCCAAAGTTTACCTGTTTGACGAACCGCTCTCGAACCTTGACGCCGCCCTGCGCGTCGCCACCCGGATCGAGATCGCGCAGCTCAAGGAAACCATGCCCGAAAGCACGATGATCTACGTCACCCACGACCAGGTCGAGGCGATGACGCTGGCCTCTCGCATCGTCGTGCTGGCCAACAAAGGCATCGCACAGGTCGGCACGCCGCTGGAACTTTACGAGCGCCCCGAAAACGAATTTGTCGCCCAGTTCATCGGTAGCCCCGCCATGAACTTGCTGGCCGGCGAAATCGTCGAAACCGGCCCACGCACCATGGTCAAATTGGTCGGCGGTGGCACTGCAATCGCCGCCGTCGAAACCCAAGCCGCTGACAAGGGCCTCAAGGTCAATGTCGGCGTCCGGCCCGAAGACCTGACCTCTGTGCAAGACGGCGCACCCTATATATTCGAGGGCAAGGTTAACATCACCGAAGCGCTGGGAGAGGTCACGCTGCTATATTTCGACCGCGTTGGCGATAATGACGCGGTCATCGGCAAGCTGCCCGGCATTCACAAAGGCCTGCGCGGCACATCTGTCCGCATGACGGCGGAACCGGATAAGGTGCAAATCTTTCACAACGGTCAGTCCCTGCATTATCGCTAGGGGCAGCCGACGTTGCGGCGAAAAAACAGCCTCCCCGCCGCTGATGTCCCGTGCTAAAGGTGCGCCATGAAAAGCATTCTTGTCCTCAACGGCCCGAACCTGAACCTGCTTGGCAAACGCCAGCCCGAAATCTATGGCCATGCCACCCTTGATGACGTGGCCGATCTATGCCGCGCCGCCGCCGGCGATGTCACGATCCGGATGGAGCAGTCCAACCACGAAGGCCAGCTGATCGACTGGATCCACGAGGCGCGCACCGCGCACGCCGGGATCGTGATTAACGCTGGGGCTTATACCCACACCTCTGTCGCGATTTTTGACGCGCTGAACGCTTTCGACGGTCCCGTGATCGAAGTGCATATCTCGAACGTGCACAAACGAGAGTCATTCCGCCATCACTCCTACATCTCGCCCCGCGCTGACGGTGTGATCGTGGGCTTCGGCATTAATGGTTACGCCGCTGCGGTGCGCCAGATCTGCGATCTGATCAACGCCAGCTGACCCGCCAACCAGCACCCCCTTTCGCACCGCGATCAAATCGGCCATCTTCGCCGCGAAACATCACAGCCGCACCAACTGCCAAAGGGACGCCATGACCCATATTCTTGCGATCGACCAAGGGACAACCTCGTCCCGCGCCATCATTTTTGACGCGGACATGGCCCCCATCGCCAGCGCGCAAGAAGAGTTCGATCAGCATTTCCCGCAATCGGGCTGGGTGGAACATGACCCTTCCGACCTCTGGGCCTCGACCGCCGCCACCTGCCGCGCGGCGATTGAAAAGGCGGGCCTTGGCGTTGATGCGATCACGGCAATCGGCATTACGAACCAGCGCGAAACCACGCTGGTCTGGGACCGTGCCACCGGGCAGCCGATCCACAACGCCATCGTCTGGCAAGACCGCCGCACCGCCGATACCTGCCGCGATCTGGCGGAACACGCGGACCTCGTGACGGCCAAAACCGGGCTTCTGCTCGACCCCTACTTCTCTGCGACCAAGGTGAAATGGATCCTCGATCATGTCGACGGTGCCCGCGACCGCGCCAAGGCAGGAGAGCTTGCTTTTGGCACCGTGGACAGCTGGCTGATCTGGAAACTGACCGCAGGCGCGGTCCACGCCACTGACGCCACCAATGCCTGCCGCACGATGCTCTATGACATCCACAAAGGGCGCTGGTCGTCTACCATCTGCGACCTGCTCGATATCCCGATGGAAATGCTGCCAGAGGTGAAAGATTGCGCCGCCGATTTCGGCACCACGCGGCCCGATCTGTTCGGCCGCGCCATTCCGATCATGGGCGTCGCGGGCGATCAGCAAGCCGCAACGCTGGGGCAGGCCTGCTTCAAGCCCGGCATGATGAAATCGACCTACGGCACTGGCTGCTTTGCCTTGCTGAACACCGGTGACACCCCCGTCGCCTCGACCTCGCGCCTTCTGACGACAATCGCCTACCAGCTCGACGGTAAGCCCACCTACGCCCTCGAAGGGTCGATCTTTATCGCCGGTGCCGTTGTGCAATGGCTCCGCGATGGCCTTAAAATGATCCGAGAGGCAAAGGAAACGCAGCCCCTCGCCGAAGCCTCGGATCCCGGCCAGCCCGTCATCCTGGTACCCGCCTTTACCGGTCTTGGCGCGCCCTATTGGAACGCCGACTGCCGCGGTGCCATTTACGGGTTGTCGCGCAACTCCGGCCCCGCCGAACTCGCGCGCGCGGCGCTCGAATCGGTCGGCTACCAGACCCGCGACCTGCTCGACGCTATGCGCGCTGACTGGGCTGGTGATGCTGGTGACGCCTCGCTCCGCGTTGATGGCGGGATGAGCGCATCTGACTACGCGATGCAATTTCTTGCTGACATCATCGACGCCCCCGTTGATCGCCCGAAAGTCCAAGAAACGACTGCCCTCGGTGCGGCTTGGCTCGCGGGACATCGGGCGGGTCTTTACCCGGACCAAGCCGGCTTTGCCGAAAAATGGGCCCTCGACCGGACTTTTACCCCCGCTATGGCCCCCGAAGACCGCGCAGCGAAATACCACCAATGGACGCGCGCTGTCCAAGCGACCCTTATTTTTGCTGGGGCGGACTGACCTGACGGGTTTCATCTTGCCAAAAATACTCATGCCGCGGTTCACCTGCAAAGCTGATCTTGCCGCAGAAGGGGCCGGACATCGCGCCGGGTGCAACCATTCCCGTTGACACCCCCCGCCCAATCCCCTAACTGGCCCCTCTATTGGTGTTGGTGGCCCCCGCAAGGGGAGCGCCTGTCAGGGCCTCGGCCCAAAGGACAACGCCCTTCACGCGCAATAGCGCACAACCGAAGGAGATCAGCCGTGACCAAACGCACAGCTGCCAAGTACAAAATTGACCGCCGCATGGGCGAGAACATCTGGGGCCGTCCAAAGTCCCCCGTCAATCGCCGTGAATATGGCCCAGGCCAGCACGGTCAGCGCCGCAAGGGCAAAGTCTCTGACTTTGGTCTGCAGTTGCGCGCCAAGCAGAAGCTGAAAGGCTACTACGGCGACCTGACCGAGAAGCAGTTCCGCCGCATCTACACCGAAGCTGAGCGCGTCAAGGGCGACACCGGCGAGAACCTGATTGGTTTGCTGGAGCGTCGTCTTGACGCTGTTGTCTACCGCGCCAAGTTCGTCCCGACTGTCTTCGCTGCACGTCAGTTCGTGAACCACGGCCACGTGACCGTGAACGGCCAGCGCGTGAACATCCCCTCCTACCGCGTAAAAGAGGGTGACATCATCGAGGTCCGTGCGAAGTCCAAGCAGATGGAACTGGTTCTGGTCGCGTCTCAGCTGCCAGAGCGTGACGTTCCTGACTACATGGAAGTCGATCACTCCAAGATGGTTGCGACATTCACCCGCACACCAACGCTGGGCGATGTGCCGTACCCCGTCACGATGGAACCGAACCTGGTCGTCGAATTCTACGCTAAGAACTAAGCCGCTTTCCGGCTTGTTCTGCCAAGGCCGCCCTTCGGGGCGGCCTTTTGCGTTTCGCACCGCCGCCGCCCGATTTTTCGGCGAAAAATCGGAAAGCTGCGCAAATCACGCGGCACCGAATTTCCGGTTCAACTTGCGCATGCCGCCGATCCAGCGATCATAATCCTGCGCCTTGGCCTGCATGTAACCGCGCACTTGGGTGTGCGGCAGCACCAGAAACACCTCGTCGCGGATCGCCTCTATGCAGGCCTGCGCCACCACGTCCGGCTCCAGCATCCCGTCGATCCCGGCCACATTCTCGCCCATGCCGTCCGTCATCGCGGACCGCACCGCCTGCGGACATAGGACAGAAACTTTGATCCCCGCGTCCCCATGCGTCATCGCGAGCCATTCCGCGAGGCCCACCGCGGCATGTTTCGTCACCCCATAAGGGGCCGCGCCGATCTGGTTTAGCAAACCGGCCGCACTGGCCGTGTTCAACAGATACCCGCCGCCGCGCGCAATCATCAGCGGCACGACGTGGCGTGCGGCCCAGACGTGGGCCATGACGTTGATCGTCCAGATTCGTTGCCAATCGTCATTGGCAACCTCCATCCCGCCGGGGGTAAAGATGCCTGCGTTGGAACAGAACAGGTCAATCGGCCCGATCTGCCCTTCCACCATCACAACCAGTTCAGCAATCTGCGCCTCTTGCGTGACATCAACCTGCACGCCCGTGCCGCCAATCTCTGCTGCCACTTGGCCCGCGCCGTCCCCGTCCAGATCGGCGCAGACCACATGCGCCGCGCCCGCCGCGGCAAAGCCCTGCGCGAGCGCCCGCCCGATGCCGCCTGCCGCCCCTGTGACCACCACGATCGTGCCTGCAATCTCCATGCGCCGCCTCCTTCATCCGTTACCGCGTTCCGGCAAAGGCTAGACAGATCGCGCCCAAACAAAAAGAGGTGGCCGCCCCTCGCGCCCATGCGCGTCAGCTTGCCACTGGTCAGACGGCGGCAGGGTCGCTAGAACACCGCCAAGCGCCTTAGATATGGAAACCAGACCGATGACGATCACGCCTCGCCCCGGCATCATGGATATTGCTCTTTATCAAGGTGGGGCGAGCCATGTGGACGGCATGTCGAACGTACTCAAGCTGTCCTCGAACGAAAACCCCTTCGGCCCCTCGCCAAAGGCCAAGGATGCCTTTCAGCGCGCGGTCCACGATTTGCACCGCTATCCCGTCACCGATCACGCCGCTCTGCGGCAGGCGATTGCGGACGTCTGGCACGTTGATCCGGCCCGTGTGATCTGCGGCGTCGGCTCTGACGAAATCCTGCACCTGTTGGCGCAGGCCTACGCAGACGAGGGCGACGAGGTCATCTATACCGAACACGGCTTTGCGATCTATCGCATCGTGGCCCTCGCGTCCGGCGCGACGCCCGTTGTTGTGGCTGAACATGAGCGCGTCATCGACGTCGACGCCATCCTTGCCGCCTGCAACGACCGCACCCGGCTTGTCTATATCGCCAACCCCGCCAACCCGACCGCCACGATGATCGGTCAGGCAGAGGTCGCGCGCCTTGCCGAAGGCCTGCCCGACAAGGCGATGCTGGTCCTTGACGGGGCCTATGCCGAATTTGCCGAAGGCTATGACGGCGGCCGCGCTTTGGTGGAATCCCGCGACAACGTCTTTATGACGCGCACCTTTTCCAAGATTTACGGTCTGGGTGGTTTGCGCATCGGCTGGGGCTACGGCCCGCAGGCGGTGATTGATGTGCTCAACCGCATTCGCGGCCCGTTTAACCTGTCCGGCGGCGCGCTTGCTGCGGCAGAGGCGGCGGTGCGCGATACGGATTACACTGAAAAATGCCGGGTCGAAAACGCCCGCTGGCGCGACTGGCTGTCCACGTCGCTGGCCGAAATGGGCGTGCCCTCTGACACCTCTACTGCGAACTTCATTCTGGCGCGTTTCACGTCCGAAGAAGAGGCGCTGGCCTGTAACGCACACTTGTTGTCCCAAGGCATCATCGTGCGGCACCCCAAAAGCTATGGCTTCCCGCATTGCCTGCGCATCACGGTCGGCGACGAATCCGCCTGCCGCCGCGTCGTGCATGCCATTGGCCAGTTCAAGGGCGCAAGATGACCGTCATCTACAACAAAGTCGCCCTGATCGGCCTTGGCCTGATCGCGTCGTCCATGGCGCTTGCGATGAAACGGGGCGGCCTTGCCACTACGATCACTGGTTATGCCCGCAGCCAAGAAACCCGCGACATCGCCCGCGAGTTGAACCTGTGCGAGGTCTTCGACACCGCAGCAGAGGCCGTGCAGGACGCCGATCTTGTCGTTCTCTGCGTGCCCGTGGGCGCGATGGCCGCTGTGATGGCCGATATCGGACCTGCGCTGAAACCGGGCGCGACGTTGTCCGATGTCGGCTCTGTCAAGAAAGCCGTGATCGAGGCGGTCGCCCCCTTCGTCCCCGAAGGCGTGCATTTCGTCCCCGCGCACCCGCTGGCCGGCACAGAGCATTCCGGGCCGCGGTCCGGTTTCGCCACGCTGTTCGACAACCGCTGGTGCATCATCGTCCCGACCGAAGGGTCCGACCGCGCCGCTGTCGAGCAGCTGGAAAAGCTGTGGCAGGGCATCGGAGCCAACACGGACGAGATGGACGCAGATCACCACGATCTGGTCCTTGCTGTCACCAGCCACACGCCGCACCTGATTGCCTACACCATGGTCGGTGTCGCCGATGACCTAAGCCGCGTGACCGATAGCGAAGTCATCAAATACTCTGCCGCTGGTTTTCGGGATTTCACACGCATCGCGGCCTCTGATCCGACGATGTGGCGCGATGTGTTCCTGACGAACAAAGAGGCGACGCTGGAAATTCTGGGCCGCTTCACAGAGGAACTCTTTTCCCTGCAACGCGCGATCCGCACCGGCGACGGCGAACACTTGCACGATTACTTTACCCGCACCCGCGCAATCCGGCGCGGCATCATCGACGCAGGCCAAGACACAGATGCCCCTGACTTCGGGCGCACCCCGGCACCGCGCTGATGCGTCTGATCACGCTTGCGCTGCTGCTGGCCGGCACTGCCGCCGCCGCAGAGCCGCTGTCGAACACCCTGCGCCCCGCCATGCGCCCCGTGGACGGCATGTTCGACGATGGCGATGTGCCAGAGCATGAAATCCCGGCCTTCCGTCCCGTTCTGCGGCCCGGTGGCAGCATCGCCTTACAGGCAGAGGCCGCAACGCAGGTCACCGCACCCGCAGGTGCCACCGCGCTTGCGCCTTTGGTGACGGATAGGCCAGCACTGCGTCCTGCAGTCATCACCCAGCGCGCCGCGCAGCAACAGCAAGAGCTGGCGCGCGGGCAAATCTGCGGCGATCCGGCGATCCAAGGCGAAGAAATTGCCGATATCAACGGCCCCGGTGGCTGCGGCGTGACAGGCGCGGTCAAGGTCAAATCCGTGGCAGGCGTGCGCCTGACGTCGCAACCGACCATGGACTGCAATACGGCCAAAGCGCTGCGCCGCTGGGTGACGGACGGGATCATTCCCGCCGTCGGCGATACCGGCGGCGGCGTGGCATCCCTGCGCGTGGTGGGCAGCTATACGTGCCGCAACCGCGTCGGCGGCAGCGCCACGAACAATAAGCTGTCGGAACACGGCCGCGGGCGTGCGGTGGATATCGGAGGGATCCAGTTGAAAAGCGGTCGAGAATTGACCGTGCTGACGGATTGGAACAAAGGCAGCGCGGGCCAGCAGTTGAAACAGATGTGGCAGGCCGCCTGCGGGCCCTTTGGTACAGTGCTGGGACCAGCGGCCAACGCAGCGCACCGGGATCATTTTCACGTCGACACCGCGCGATATCGCTCTGGCAGTTATTGCCGCTAGGGTCGATTTTTGAGTATTTTTGGCAAGATGAATGCGCAGTAAGGAGCAATCGCGCCGTCTTTACCCCGGCCGCCGGGCTGCCTATAACGCGGGCATGAATATGCGGGTCCTGATACGAATTATGTCCCCGGCGCGCTGATCGTCAGCGCCGCCGGGTCAAGGTGCGCTGCGCCGCCCTCTTTTTCCTGCCAAATTCCAGATCAAAGGACGCCTTTCATGTGCGCCGACACCCCCGACACGACCGCTGATTACAAAAGCACCCTGAACCTGCCGCGCACGGATTTTCCGATGCGTGCAGGCTTGCCCAAGCGCGAGCCGGAATGGTTGGCACGCTGGGCCGAGATCGGTGTTTATGACACCCTGCGCGGCAAAGAAGGGCGCACGCCCTTTACGCTGCACGACGGCCCGCCCTATGCGAACGGCCACCTGCACATCGGCCACGCGCTGAACAAGGTGCTGAAGGATATGGTCGTGCGCAGCCAGCAGATGATGGGGCGCGATGCGCGCTATATCCCCGGCTGGGATTGCCATGGTCTGCCGATCGAATGGAAGATCGAAGAACAGTACCGCGCCAAGGGCCTGAACAAAGATGACGTGCCGGTCAATGATTTCCGCGCTGAGTGCCGCAAGTTTGCCGCCGGCTGGGTCGATATCCAGCGCGAGGAATTCAAGCGTTTGGGCGTGACGGGTAACTGGGCCGATCCATACCTGACGATGAATTTCCACGCCGAGGCGGTAATCGCCGCCGAGTTCCAGAAGTTTCTTATGAACGGCACGCTGTATCAAGGCTCTAAGCCTGTGATGTGGTCGCCTGTGGAAAAGACCGCATTGGCCGAGGCCGAGGTCGAGTATCACGATAAGGAAAGCCACACCGTCTGGGTGAAGTTCGCGGTGCTTGATCCGGTCACAGGTGACGGTAGCGCACTTGATAACCGCGATTTGGTTGGTGCTTCGGTCGTCATCTGGACAACGACGCCCTGGACCATGCCGTCCAACAAGGGGATCGTTTACGGCAAGGACATCGCCTACGGCCTGTACGAAGTCACCGGCGTGCCAGAACAAAGCTGGATGACCGTCGGTGACCGGTATCTGCTGGCCGATGGTCTGGCCGCGACCGCGTTCCAGAAGGCCCGTCTGGAAGGTACGATGTGGACTCGCGTTCGCGATGTCGATCCGTCGGTCATCACTCAGGTCGCCCACCCGCTTGCGGGCACCGAGGGGTCGAATGGCGAATGGGACCAGCCCCGCGACTTCCGCGCGGCCCCTTTCGTGACCGACGACGAAGGCACCGGTTTTGTCCACTGCGCCCCGTCGCACGGTATGGAAGAGTTTGAACTGTACCGCGATCTGGGCATGCTGGAACAGGTCATCACCTATAACGTGACCGAAGACGGCACCTTCCGCGCCGATTTGCCGTTCTTTGGCGGCAAGGCGATCTTTCGCGACAAGCCCAAGAACAAGTCTTGGGAAGGCGACGCTAACACTGCCGTTATCGACAAACTAGTCGAGGTGGGCGGCCTGTTTGCGCGTGGCAAGATCAAGCACAGCTATCCGCATTCGTGGCGGTCCAAGGCACCGGTTATCTTCCGCAACACGCCCCAGTGGTTTGCCGCGATCGACCGCCCTGTTGGCGACGGCTTGGACACCTACGGCAAGACGATCCGCGAACGCGCGCTGACCTCTATCGACGAATTGGTGACATGGACGCCGCAGCGTGGCCGCAATCGCCTGCATGCGATGATCGCGCAGCGCCCCGATTGGGTGCTGTCGCGTCAGCGCGCTTGGGGTGTGCCGCTGGTCTGCTTTACCAAGAAGGGCGCGTTGCCCACCGATCCCGATTTTCTGCTGCGCGACGAGGGCGTTAATGCCCGCGTGCGTGACGCGTTCGAGGCAGAAGGCGCGGATGCGTGGTATGTAGACGGTGCAAAGGAACGCTTCCTTGGCAATGACTATAACGCGGACGACTGGGATCAGGTCTTTGACATCCTCGACGTCTGGTTCGACTCCGGGTCGACCCACGCCTTTGTGCTGCGCGACCGCGCGGACGGGTCCGAGGACGGCTTGGCCGATCTGTATCTTGAAGGCACCGACCAGCACCGCGGCTGGTTCCATTCGTCGATGTTGCAAAGCTGCGGCACGCAGGGCCGCGCGCCCTATCGCGGTGTGCTGACCCACGGCTTTACGCTGGACGAAAAGGGCATGAAAATGTCCAAGTCCGTCGGCAATACCGTCGCGCCTGAAACGGTGATCAAGGAATATGGCGCGGATATTCTGCGCCTTTGGGTCGCCCAATCCGACTATACCAACGACCTGCGGATCGGGCCGGAAATCCTGAAAGGCACCGCTGACAGCTATCGCCGTCTGCGCAACACCATGCGCTTCATGCTCGGCTCGCTTGCCGATGTGACCGAAGGTGACCGCGTCGCCCGCGCTGATATGCCAGAGCTGGAACAGTGGGTGCTGCACCGTATGGCAGAGCTTGATAGCGTTGTGCGCAAGGGCTACGCGGCCTATGATTTCCAAGGCGTCTTCCGGGCGATCTTTGATTTCGCGACGCTGGATCTGTCGGCGTTCTACTTCGATATCCGCAAGGATGCGTTGTACTGCGACGGCGACACGCCGCGCCGCCGCGCCGCGCGCACTGTGCTGGAACTGCTGTTCGACCGCTTGACCACATGGCTGGCCCCGATCCTGTGCTTCACCATGGAAGAGGTCTGGCTGGAACGGCATCCCGGCCCGGTGTCATCCGTGCACCTGCAGGACTTCCCTGAAACGCCGGACGAATGGCTCGACCCTGCGCTTGCGTCGAAATGGTCGACCGTGCGCCGTGTGCGCCGCGTTGTCACCGGCGCGTTGGAAGTGAAGCGGACGGAAAAGGTCATCGGCGCATCGCTTGAAGCAGCCCCAGTGGTTCACGTGACGGCAGAAGAAGCCGCGACGCTGAAAACCCTGTCCTTTGACGATCTGTGCATCACCAGCGGGATCGAAATCACGACAGACCCAGCCCCGGCTGAAGCGTTCCGCATCGAAGATATCGCTGATGTGGGTGTCGTGTTCGAGCGCGCGGATGGCGACAAATGCCAGCGCTGCTGGAAGATCCTGCCGGACGTGGGCACGCATAGCCACCCCGGCGTCTGCGCCCGCTGCGCCGCGGCGCTCGGCAAATAAGATACGGGGCCGGAGCGATCCGGCCCCTTTTTTCATCAGGTAATCAGCACAGGGCAGGTCGCGTGGGCGATCAGCTTTTGCGACACGCTCCCCACCAGCATCCCGCGCAGCGTGCCATAGCCGCGCCGGCCTGCGACGATCATGTCAGCGTTGGTCAATTTGGCATGTTCCAAAATCGCCTCAGCCGGGGTGCCGCGCAGCACATGGACGCTGGGGGCGGCGTAGCCTGCCTCTTGCACCAGCTTGGCCGCGTTTTCCAAGATCGCCTCGGCGTTGGCCTTCGCCTCTTCTTCGTGGATCGGGATCATCACCGCGCTACCGCCAACGGCGATGGCGTTCATGTCGATGTGCATCACCGTGGCAACGTCCAGCGCTGCCTGATATTTCTGCGCCAGATCGGCGGCGTTCAGCAGGGCGGATACGGCGTGGTCAGAGCCGTCAAAGCAGACCATGACTTTCGTAATCATCTCGGGTTCTCCTTTTATTGCGCCCATTCTGGCAGCGGCGACGCGGTGCGTCTTTGATATGGGACAAACAGCCTGCGGCCTTTCCCTTGTCCGCCAAACCGCTAGGATTGCCGCATATCCTTAGCGAAAGTTAACGCCTTATGCCTGATTTACGCGACCCCAATGCCTTGCCGCGCATGCAGGCGGCGTTTGACCGCCAAGGGATCATGCAGACCCTTGGCGTCACCGTGGACGACGTCGCGCCGGGCCGTGTCACGCTCTGCCTGCCCTTTGCGCCGCATCTGACGCAGCATCACGGATTTCTGCACGCGGGCGTCATTACGACGGTGATGGATTCCGCCGCCGGGTTCGCGGCCTTCACCCTGATGGACGCGGAGTCCGAGGTGCTGACCGCTGAATTCAAATCCAGCTTTATCGCCCCCGCACGCGGGCAAAGCTTTCGCGTGGTGGGCGATGTTATCCGTTCTGGCCGCACGTTGACCTTTGCGCAGGCGCAGGCCTTTGCCAACGACAACGGGGTGGAAACCCTGATTGCCACGCTAAGCGCGACAATGATGGCCGTGCGCAACCCGGCGCTGCGCCAGCCCGGTTCAGCATGACGGGTGTTCTGCTGGACACCGACCTTGGTCCGCTGGGCGCTGATCACACGGATGCCGGGATTACGGCGCTGCATTGGGGGCCGGGAAACCTGACGACTGGGCCATTGGCCGATACGCTACGGCGCGAACTTGTGGCCTATTTCGCAGGATCACCCGCGGGGTTCACCGTGCCGCTTGCCTTGTGTGGCAGTCCGTTTCAGCAAGCGTTTTTGAAGGCGCTGATCGCGATCCCTTATGGTGAAACGCGCACCTATGGCGATCTGGCGCGGCAGCTTGGCGTCAGTGCGCAGGCCATCGGGCAGGCTTGCGGCGCGAACCCCATTCCCATCGTAATACCCTGCCACCGCGTGCTGGGGGCCAGCAGCCTTGGCGGTTTTTCCGGCCCGCGCGGGATCGAGGATAAGATTGCCCTGCTCAAACGCGAAGGCGCGGCAGGTTTGCTCATATGACAACAGCGGTTTTTCTGGCCGTTATGGCCGCTGCCGTCCTGCACGCGCTGTGGAACGCCTTGATCCGGCGCGGTGCCGACAAACAAAGCGTGATGCTGGCGCTGACGCTGGGCAATGCGCTGACGGGGCTTTGCGTGGTTGCGATGCGGCCTTGGCCCGATCCGCAGATTTGGGTCTGGATCGCAGCCTCTGGCCTGATCCACACGATGTATCAACTCTTTCTGGCCTATGCCTATGAACAGGGCGATTTGAGCCGGGTTTACCCGCTTGCGCGCGGCGGTGCGCCGATGATTGTGCTGCTGGTCAGCGTTGTCTTCGCACTCGACCCCGTCACCGGGCCAGAGGTGGGCGGCGTGCTGCTGCTTGGGGTAGGACTAGCCGTCATGGCGCGGGGCGTGTTCACAAGCGGCGAAAGCCGCCGCATGCTGCCCTTTGCGGCTGGCTCTGCCTGCGCGACGGCGGGGTATACGTTGACTGACGGGATCGGCGCACGGATTGGCGGCGATCCCATTGCTTATACCGGTTGGCTGCTGATCGCGGCGGCGGTATTTTATGTGCCGGTCATTCTGGCGCTGCGCGGACGCGCTGTCGTGCCGCGCACGGCCCGTGTCTGGGGCGTTGGGCTGGTCGCGGGCGGCTTTTCGTTCATGGCTTACGGCATCGTCGTCTGGGCTATGACACAGGCCCCGATCGCACTGGTCGCAGCGCTGCGCGAGACGTCGATCCTGTTCGCCGTATTGATCGGCTGGTGGGCCTTCAATGAACGCATGAGCCCTCAGAAAGGCATCGCAGCCGGGCTGATCGTCGCTGGTGTTGTGCTGACGCGGCTTTAACCCTCGCGGCCATACATGATCTGCTGCGCTGCCCCGGCAAGTGTCAGGTAGACCGAGGTGACGATCAGCCCGTAATGCGCCCAGCTGCCCGGATCAAAATTAACCCATGCGGCCCAGCCCGCGAAGATGACCCAAGCCAGCGCCATCGGCAGCGTGATGTAGCGCCAGCGCTGGGTGCGGACCGGGTGGACGAATTTTACCGGCACGAACATCGTGATCGCCAGCGCCGCGACAAGGCAAAGGCAGACCCACCAGTCAGGCTTGAGCGCGAAAAGCACCAGCACAAGCATGTTCCAGCAACCCGGAAAGCCAGAGAAAGAATAGTCCTTTGTCTTCATCCGCGTATCGGCGAAATACATCGCCGAGGTATAAGTGATAATGATGATCGCGGCCCACCCCGACCAGCCGTCCATCAGGCCAGAGCCATAAAGCGCATAGGCCGGGATGAAGACATAGGTCAGATAGTCGATGATCAGGTCGAGCAAGACGCCGTCAAATTCAGGCGCGTTGGTTTCGACATCGTATCTGCGCGCCAGTGGCCCGTCGATGCCATCCACGAAGAAGGCCACGATCAGCCACAGAAACATCAACGCCCAGTCATGATCGACCGCCGCAAGCATGGCGAGCATGGCGAAAACAGCGCCGGTCGCAGTCAGTAGATGCACAGCTAGCGCTTTGTTGGTGATGGTCATAGGGGCGGCTTTCGGTTTGGCACAACGTTAAGTTTAGCGCGTTTTGCGGAGGAAGTAGCCCAATGGAGGCAAGTTTTTGAAAAAAGCGCAATGCGTTGCGGCTGTTAAGTGTGTTTGCCTCCGGCGGGAGTATTTCAGGCAAGATGATGTGAAAGCGGTCAGGCGCGGGGGTGGGCGGCGTCGTAGACCTCCATCAGGCGGGCGGCGTCGACGGAGGTATAGGCCTGCGTCGTTGACAGGCTGGCGTGGCCGAGCAGTTCTTGAATGCAGCGCAGATCGCCGCCGGCGGTCAACAGGTGGGTGGCAAAGCTGTGGCGCATCGCGTGGGGCGTGGCGGTGGCGGGTAGGCCAAGTTGCAGGCGCGACAGCTCCATTACCTTTTGGATGGCGCGGGGGTTTAGGGCACCGCCGCGCACGCCGCGGAATAGCGGACCACCGTCCGCCAGATCGTGGGGGCACAGGCGCACATAGGCGGCGACGGCGTCGCGGGCGGCGGGCAGGACGGGGACGATGCGCATTTTGCCGCCCTTACCAGTGATGCGCAGCACGTCGGGCAGGGGGGATTGGGCGGCGGTCAGCGACAGCGCCTCTGATATGCGCAGGCCAAGGCCGTAAAGCACGGTGACTACGGCGGTATCGCGGGCGGCGACCCAAGGCTCTAGCGCTTGGCATTCGACGCGGTCGATCATCGCGCGGGCAGCGGTTTCCTCCAGCGGGCGGGGGAGTTTTTTCGTAAACTTGGGGCTGCGGATGGTCAGGACGGCTGTGGGCTCGAATCCCTCACGCTCTGACAGCCAGCGGTAGAAGGTTTTGACGGCTGACAGGCTGCGGGCGAGCGAGCGCGCGCCAACGCCGCGAGCCCGTTCATGCGCCATCCAGGCGCGCATGTCACCTGTTGTGATCCGGGCGATGGGGCCAAGGCCGACCGCGCCGCCGTTGTGGTTTTGCATGAAGGCCAGAAAGCCCTGCACATCGGCGCGGTAGGCGGTCAGCGTGTGGTCCGCCGCGTCATTCAGGGCGGCGCATTGGGCGAGCCATCCGTTCAGCGCATCGGTCAGCTGCGGGGCGATCATACGCCAGCCGCAAGCCACCGGCGCATGCTGCGTTCAAACACGCCGCCGAAAAAGGTCAGCAAGTCAGTGCCTTGCTGCGGGGTGAACAGATGTGGATCCTCTGACCCCATGACCAGCATGCCGGGCAGGCGGCCCGCGCCAAGGTCGAGCTTGAGGCACGCCTCTGAGCGGACATAGTCGGATTTGTCGCCATAAACCTCTGCGCCGTGATTTTGCACCTGCCGCAAGGTGACGGCGCGGACGGGGATGTCGCGGCCGTGGGTGATGTAGGTGTCGCAGAAGCCGGGGCCGCCGACGGATAGGACTTCGCCAAGCTGGCGGATCGCTGGATCGTCGCCGTCGCCTTCGCTTTCGAGCACAAGGCGCATGACATCGACGCGCAGGGTGTCGGCAACATCGCCGGCCAGATCGCGCAGGAACGTTTCAAACCGGGTCGCGTCCATCAGGCGCAGAATGGCGCGGTGAACTTGGTTGGTGCCAGCGAGGTTTTCGTAGGCCGCGGCGATCACGCTGCGGTGCGTGTCCTCTAGCCGGTCAAGGCGGGATTCGAGACGTTCCATCGCGATGCCGCGCAGATCGACGATATTGCCGCCCATGGTTTTTTCATTCGCGGCCACAAGTGCGCGCATGATGTCCTGATCTTCCAGCAGAAGATCGGGGTCCGCAATGATGCGATCACGGACGGTTGTGTCCATCAGGGGTGTTGTGCTCATGTGCCTGCTCTTTTTTGGTTTTGTGCAAGGCTAGCAGGTCTGACGCCTGATTTCGCCTTTAAATTGATCGCGGGGTGGAAGGGGCCGCACCTGTTGCAGGTGCGGCCCAGTCGTTTTGGCTTACAGAATCTTGATGCCAGCTTTTTTTACGTCGGCCATGAAGCCATCAAGGCCCTTGTCTGTCAGGATATGGCTGGCCATGCCTTTGATGACGGCGGGCGGTGCGGTGGCGACATCAGCGCCGATCAGCGCCGCGTCTTTCATGTGGTTGGCGGTGCGGATCGACGCGACAAGGATCTGTGTATCGAAGCCGTAGTTGTCATAGATCGTGCGAATGTCGCCGATCAATTCCATGCCGTCGATGTTGATATCGTCCAAGCGGCCCACGAAGGGGCTGATGAATGTCGCGCCAGCTTTGGCGGCCAGCAGTGCCTGGTTTGCAGAGAAGCACAGGGTCACGTTGACCATGGTGCCTTCGTCGGACAGCGTCTTGCAGGTTTGCAGGCCGGCCCATGTCAGCGGTACTTTGACTGCGATATTTGGTGCGATCTTGGCCAGCTTGCGGCCTTCGGCCAGCATCGTCTCGGCGTCCAAGGCGACGACTTCGGCGGACACGGGGCCGCTGACGATGTCACAGATTTCTTTGGTAACTTCGAGGATGTCGCGACCGGATTTGGCGATCAGGGACGGGTTGGTGGTGACCCCGTCGACCATGCCCAGTGCATGCAGTTCCTTGATGGCGTCGATATCTGCGGTGTCTACGAAAAACTTCATCGGCTCGTTCCCTTCGGGTTGGCGTTTGCTTGGTCAGCGTTTACCTGATGGGGGAAACCCTGAAAAGGCCGTTATGGTTCAGTCACATTTCAACGAAGGCGAATTGGTCGGTGTGTTGACCACGCAGCCGCTTGGGCGGGTGTTGGATTACAAGGCGCCGCAGGGCGGCTGTTTTGCTGGGGCGTTCGTCGAAGTCCCGCTGGGGCCACGGAAAATTCTGGGCGTGGTCTGGGGGCCGGGGGCTGGCGATTACGATTATGCCAAAGTGCGTAGCGTGATGCGCGTGCTTGATGTTGCCCCGATGCGGTCTGAAATGCAGACTTTTTTAACGCGGGCCGCCGATTATACCCTGACGCCGCTGGATCAGATGTTGCGGCTGGCGACGCGGGCACCGGGGATGGGCGATGCGCCGGGCACGCGCAAGGTCTACCGCCTTGGGGCAAGCGAGCCGTCACGGATGACCGATGCGCGGCGGGCGGTGCTGGATGTGCTGCGCGAATACGGCGGGCTGGCGTTTACGCTTAAAGAACTGGCCGAAATGGCAGGGGTGGGCACCACTGTCGTCAAAGGCATGGTCAAGCTAGGGGCGGTCAGCGAGGAAGACGCGCCGCGCGATACGCCCTATCCGAAGCTGGATCCGGATTACGGCGGCAAGGAGCTAACGGCAGATCAGGCGGCGGGCGCCGCGGTGCTGGCCGAGGCCGTGGCGAGCGGTGCCTATGGCACGACCTTGCTGAAAGGTGTGACCGGGTCGGGCAAGACCGAGGTTTATCTGGAGGCAGTCGCCGCTTGCCTGCGGGCCGGGCGGCAGGCCTTGGTGCTGCTGCCAGAGATCGCGCTGACGGGCGAGTTTCTGGACAGGATCGAAGCACGCTTTGGCCAGCGGCCCGCGGAATGGCATTCCGGCGTGACGCAGACGGAACGGCGGCGTTGCTGGCGGATGGTCGGGCAAGGGGATGCGGATGTTGTGGTCGGGGCGCGGTCTGCGCTGTTTCTGCCTTACCGCGATCTGGGGCTGATCGTCGTCGATGAAGAGCACGATACATCCTATAAACAAGAGGACGGCGTGCTCTATAATGCCCGCGACATGGCAGTACTGCGGGCGGCGGGGAACGGGGCGCAGGTGGTACTGGCGTCAGCGACGCCAAGTCTGGAAAGCTGGGCCAATGTCGAGGCGGGCAAGTATCGGCGGCTGGAGCTGAAGAGCCGCTTTGGTCCTGCGGTGATGCCGAAGATGTCCGCGATTGATATGCGGTCAGAGGATTTGCCGAGCGGGCATTGGGTGTCGCCGTCCTTGCGCGCTGCGATGCAGTTACGGATTGAGCGGGGCGAGCAGAGCCTCGTGTTTTTGAACCGCCGTGGGTACGCGCCGGTGACGCTGTGCCGGGCCTGCGGGCACCAGATTGCCTGCGATGATTGCGATGCGCGGATGGTCGAGCACCGCTTTTTGAAGCGGCTGATGTGCCACCAATGCGGCGCGACCAAGCCGATGCCGACGGTCTGTCCGCATTGCGCGGTCGAGGATAAGCTAAGCGCGGTTGGCCCCGGCGTAGAGCGGATGGGCGAAGAGGTGCAGGCGCTGTTCCCTGATGCGCGGGTCGTGGTGTTGTCGAGCGATCTCTATGGCTCTGCCCGCGCGATGAAGGCGCATATCGCAGATATCGCGGCGGGCGGGGCGGATATTGTGATCGGCACGCAGCTGGTGGCGAAAGGGCATAACTTTCCCAAGCTGACGCTTGTCGGTGTGATTGACGCGGATTTAGGCCTGCAAGGATCCGATTTGCGCGCGGCAGAGCGGACGTTCCAGCTGATGCGGCAGGTCGCGGGACGCGCTGGGCGGGCAGAGGCACCGGGAGAGGCCTTGCTGCAGACCTATCAACCGGAACATGCTGTGATCCGGGCGATTGTTGCAGGTGATGAAGAGGCGTTCTGGGCCGCCGAGGCGGCAGAGCGCAAGGCCGCTGGCGTGCCGCCTTATGGCCGCATGGCCGGGATCGTGCTGAGCGGGGGTGATGTGCAGCAGGTCTTTGATCTGGGCACAGCGATGGCGCGGCAAGACGGGGCGTTGCGGCGGATTGGGGCGCAAGTCTTTGGTCCGGCGCCAGCGCCGATTGCGCGGATCAGGGGACGGCACCGCGTGCGGTTGTTGGTGAAGGCGGACAAGGCTGCGCCTTTGCAGCAGGCGCTGGCGGAATGGGCGGCGCAGTTCAAGTTGCGTGGTGATTTGCGGATGGCGATCGATATCGATCCGCAGAGTTTTTACTAAGCACAAATACATTTCAAAAACTAAATGTTTCGCATGCGATACATATTATGTAATCTTTTACAGTTATTTAACGGCTGCGCGCGCAGGGTGACGGGATGATGAAACGGCGCTGTTCGGGCTGCGGCCCGAAGACGCCCCGCCCACCATCCCATATTGCTCTGGCCTGTCGCGAGGCCTAAGCATTCGGCCATGAATACTGTGAAACTGTCCGACGCCCGCAACCTGCCGTTCTGGCGCAGGCCATTTACGTTGCTTTTCGTGATGGCGATGGCGATGCCTGTCGCCTTTGCGACGTGGTCGGCACTGCTGAATAACTTCGTCATTGATGTCGCGGGGTTTGATGGCGGCGACATCGGGTTGTTGCATACGGTGCGAGAGATTCCGGGCTTTCTGGCCATCGGGGTGATCGCCCTGATTATCTTTATCCGCGAGCAGGTGCTGGGGCTGATTGCCTTGCTTCTGCTGGGTGTGTCGACGGCGGTGACGGCCTATTTTCCGGATATGGCGGGGATTTTGACGATCACCATGCTGTCCTCGATCGGGTTCCACTACTTTGAGACGGTGAACCAAAGCTTGCAATTGCAGTGGATCGACCGGGCGCGCGCGCCGCAGATGCTGGGTTGGATCATGGCTGCAGGGTCGGGCGCGACGCTGGTCGCCTATGTGCTGATCGTCATGACATGGGAACGGTTCGATCTGTCTTATGCCTTTGTTTACATGGCATCCGGCGGGTTCTGCGCGCTTGCAGCGCTGTGGTGTCTGGTCGCCTATCCCCAGTTCGAGGCACCGCATCCGCAGCTGAAGACCTTTGTGCTGCGCCGTCGTTATTGGCTGTATTATGCGTTGCAGTTCATGTCGGGCGCGCGCAGGCAAATCTTTGTCGTTTTTGCGGGCTTTATGATGGTCGAACGCTTTGGCTTTCGCGTGGACGAGGTGACGGCGCTGTTCCTGATCAATCTGGTCGTGAATATCGTGCTGGCCCCGCTGATGGGCCGCATTGTCGGCCAGTTTGGCGAGCGGCGTGCGTTGATGTTCGAATATCTTGGCTTGGTCGCCGTGTTTCTAGCGTATGGCGGTGTCTATTTCTTTGGCTGGGGCGTGGCGATTGCAGCGACGCTGTATGTCGTAGACCATATCTTTTTCGCGCTGGCCTTTGCATTGAAGACGTATTTCCAAAAGATCGCCGATCCGGCGGATATTGCGCCGACGGCGGCGGTGGCCTTTACGATTAACCATATCGCTGCGGTGTTCCTGCCGGTGCTGCTGGGGCTGCTTTGGCTGGTTTCGCCGACGCTGGTGTTTGGACTGGCAGCGGGGATGGCGGCGGTGTCGTTTGGCCTTGCGCTGCTGATCCCGCGGCATCCGGTCCCCGGTCACGAGACAGTGTTTGCCCACCCGCCCGCGCCGGTCGCCGCGCAGTAGAAATTGCGCGGCAACGGACTATATCAACCCAATACCCCGCTTAGGAGATTTCACATGTTATTCATGTCCCGCGATAAATCCGAAATGATCAGCGCCGAGAACGCTCTGCCGGGCCGCGATCAGGCTGTGCCGACGGAAAAGATGCACTTTGTACTTGAGACGCCGATCAAAGATGTCCCCGAAGGCCATGCGGTTGCCGTGTTCGGGATGGGCTGTTTCTGGGGCGTCGAGCGGATGTTCTGGAAGCTGGACGGCGTGACGACGACGGCCGTGGGTTACGCTGGCGGCTATACGCCGAACCCGACCTATGAAGAGGTCTGCACCGGCAAGACGGGCCATAACGAGGTGGTCCGCGTCGTCTATGACCCGGCCAAGATCAGCTATGACGCGCTGCTACAGGTGTTTTGGGAAGGGCATGATCCAACCCAAGGGATGCGGCAAGGCAATGATGCGGGAACGCAGTACCGTTCTGGCATCTATGTGATGGACGCAGCCCAGCGTGCGGCGGCCGCGCAAAGCAAGACCGCGTTTCAGCCGCGTCTGACGGACGCTGGTTACGGCACGATCACAAGCGAGATCGTGGATGCGCCGACGTTTTATTATGCCGAAGGCTATCACCAGCAGTATCTGGCTAAGAACCCGAACGGCTATTGCGGCATTGGCGGCACCGGCGTGACCTGTCCAATTGGTGTCGGTGCCTGATCAGGCAGCTTTATCGGCGCAGAATTACAAGGCCCCGGCACCGCGCTGGGGCCTTTGCGTTTGACGCTCCCAGCGCTTGGTTCTAACTGGGCCAGCATAAAGGGGATCGCCATGACCACGTTTACCGCATTGACCACGACCATGGGACGCAGCACCGCCGAGGGGCTTGCCCTTGCGCTGGAGGCGCTCGAGCCGGAGCCTACAGGGATCGGCGTGTTCGAGGTCGAGGACGGATCTGGCCTATTCGAGGTCGCGGCGTATTTCACGGACGAACCTGACCGCGCGGGCCTTGCGGTGCTGGCGATGGTGCACGGAGTGCAGGATTTCAACGTCTCTGACGTGCCGGACGAAGACTGGGTCGCCAAGGTGCGTCGCGACTTGCCGCCCGTCGACGCGGGGCGGTTCTTTGTCTACGGCAGCCACGATGCGGACAAGGTACCTGCGGGCAAAGTGCCGCTGTTGATCGAGGCGGCGATGGCTTTTGGCACGGGCCACCACGGCACGACGCTGGGCTGTTTGCGTGCATTTGACCGCATGGTCGACGCGGGCTTTGTGCCGCAAAACGCCGTCGACATTGGCTGCGGAACGGCCGTTTTGGCGATGGCGGCGGCGCATATCAGCCCGAATGTGGTGTTGGCGTCCGACATTGACCCCACAGCGGTCGAGGTTGCGGCGGCCAATGTCGCGGCGAATAACCTGACCGGCCGGGTCGATTGTTTGATCGCGGCAGGTTTTGATGCGCCAGCGCTGGCAAAAGCGGCCCCATTTGATCTGGTGTTTGCAAACATCCTGAAGGGGCCGCTGATTGCCATCGCCGAGGATATGGCGAAGGCGACTCAGCCGGGCGGGACGGCGATTCTGTCGGGGATACTGAACGAGCAGGCCGATGCGGTCGTCGAGGTTTATGCACGCGCTGGATTTAATGAGACCCGCCGTGACAGTATTGTTGATTGGACGACGCTAACTTTAACGAAATTTGACTAAAATAAGTCCGTTAACCAGGTTTTGCCTTGGCTTAGCCATTTTTTAACGCTAATTTCAACTCCAAGAGGTGGGGGCTTCTGGAGATTGTCATGTCTGGACATCGCGACCAATTTTATAAGCGGCTTCGCCGAATTACCCGGCAGCACAACAAGCTGAGCGGCGGGTATACGCTGCGGCTGAACAAGCAAAATCTGATCGTTGCGCGCCCACATTTCACTGCGCTGGCGTTTCCGTGGAAAGCACTATTTGTGACGGCGCTGATTGCGCTGGGCTTTAAGGCTTACATCATGACTGTGATGGATGCGCCAACCTATGCAGGCAAGCTGGACACCCTGTCGCAAGGGCACATGTTTGAGCAAGCTGGCGCTTGGGTCATGCAGCCCGATCCGGCGACGGATGCGGTTGCGCGGGTCATGCGGATGATGCGCAGCTAAAATAACCTAAGTGGTTCAAAGCAAGCCAGCCCTTCGCCGGGCTGGCTTTTGTGTGTCTGGGGGCCGGACAGCAAAACGCCGCGCCGGACGATTATCCGGGCGCGGCGTTATTCTGTCTGAAGCTTGCGCGTTTTAGCGGCGGAAGCCGCCAGCTGCGACGTCGTTGATGTCGCCGTAGCACAGGCCGATATCGTCAAGCTCGCGGGCGGACAGCTGGGACAGGGACTTGCGCGTGATGCGCGCGTCGTTCCAAGCGGCCAGACGAGAGGCGGTGGCGGTGAAGAAACCGGAGGCGAAGCCGCCGGTCAGGGCGGGGTTCGCGCGGGTTGCGTTGATCGATGCCATGGGAGTGGCTCCTGAAGATGTGCTGCAATGGCAGCGTTTATATTGATAGCTGGCACGTAGCCACCGAACCGGGATGCCACCACCCCCGATTTTTGCAGGGCTTCCATGTGTTTTCATCATGCCTACTAAATGGGCGATTGGCTTTAATAATGGGCGATGCGGCTGGCGGCGTAAGTGGCGCAAATGGCGACAGATTACGGCTAATCGGGCGGGGTAAGCGAACGGCGCTTGGTTTGTGTTCGCGTTTTGTGCTAACTGGGCCCTAACCAAAAGAAACGAATGAGGGTGCGATGCGGGTGTTGGGGATCGATCCGGGGCTGCGGAATATGGGCTGGGGCGTTGTCGATGTGCAGGGTAGCCGAATCGCGCATGTTGCGAATGGCGTCTGTCATGGGCTGGGTGATAATCTGGCTGAGCGGCTTTTGACGCTGTATCAGGGGCTGAGCGCCGTGATGATCACATATGCGCCGGACCGTGCGGCGGTCGAGCAGACCTTTGTGAACAAGGACGCGGTTGGTACGCTAAAGCTGGGGCAGGCGCGGGGGATCGCGCTGCTGGTTGTCGCGCAGGCGGGGATCGAGGTGGGTGAATACGCCCCCAATGCTGTGAAAAAAGCCGTTGTTGGCGTGGGCCACGCGGCCAAGGCGCAGATTGACCATATGGTACGGCTGCAACTGCCGGGCGTTGACCTTGCCGGGCCGGATGCCGCGGATGCCTTGGCGATTGCGATCTGCCACGCGCACCATCTGCAATCGGCAGGGCATTTGAACAAGGCGTTGGCCAAAGCCACGGCGCGGGCTGCGTCATGATCGGGCGCATTGCCGGGCGGCTGGATTATCGCGCTGCGGATCATGTACTGATTGACGTGCGCGGCGTTGGATATCTTGTGTTTATCAGTGATCGCACCATGGCCAACCTGCCGGGGAACGGCGAGGCGGTGGCGCTTTATACCGACCTTTTGGTGCGCGAGGATAACCTGCAACTGTTCGGGTTCACCTCTCTGGTGGAAAAGGAATGGCACCGCTTGTTGATGGGCGTGCAGGGGATCGGGGCGAAAGCTTCGCTGGCTATTCTGGGCGCGCTCGGGCCAGAGGGCGTGTCGAAGGCGATTGCGCTGGGCGACTGGCACGCGCTGGCCAAGGCCAAGGGCGTGGGGCCGAAGATCGCGCAACGCGCGGCGATTGAGCTGAAAAATAAGGCCCCTGCCGTGATGGCGATGGGCGGCGACGCGCTTGATGACGATGATATCGTGATCGAGGATGACGCGCCTGCGGTGCCAGTTAAGGCACGTAAGGCACCGGCCAAGGCGAACCCGGCGCAGGGCGAGGCGCTGTCGGCGCTCGTGAATCTTGGATATGCGCCCGGCGATGCAGCGGCGGCGGTGGCCGAGGCGATGACGCCGGGCGCTGCGACGGGGGACGTGATCCGCGCCGCCTTGAAGCTGCTGGCACCGAAAGGGTAAGGCAGGGGTATGAGTGAACCCGATCCCCTGATGCGGCCAGAGCCGTTGCCCGAGGATGCGGACCGCGCGTTGCGGCCGCAAACGCTGGAGGCGTTTATCGGTCAGGCCGAGGCGCGGGCGAACCTGCGTGTGTTCATCGAGAGCGCGAAGATGCGCAAAGACGCGATGGATCATGTGTTGTTTCACGGCCCGCCCGGGCTGGGTAAGACGACGCTGGCGCAGATTATGGCACGCGAATTGGGGGTTGGCTTCCGCATGACCTCTGGCCCCGTTTTGGCGCGGGCGGGGGATTTGGCGGCGATTTTGACGAACCTAGAGCCAAATGATGTGCTGTTTATCGACGAAATCCACCGTCTGAACCCGGCGGTAGAAGAAGTGCTTTATCCCGCGCTTGAGGATTTCGCGCTGGATCTGGTCATTGGCGAGGGGCCTGCCGCGCGCACGGTGCGGATCGAATTGCAGCCGTTCACGCTGGTCGGGGCGACGACGCGGATGGGTCTGCTGACGACCCCGCTGCGCGACCGCTTTGGCATTCCGGTCCGGTTGGAGTTTTACACCGAGAACGAGTTGCACGAGATTGTCACGCGCGGTGCCCGCCTGATGGGTGCCCCTGCGACGCCGGACGGCGCGAGAGAGATTGCGCGGCGCGCGCGCGGCACACCGCGGATCGCGGGGCGGCTTTTGCGGCGGGTCGTGGATTTCGCGTTGGTCGAGGGTGATGGCACCGTGGACCACGCGATTGCTGACCGGGCGCTGACGCGGATGGGCGTGGATGATATGGGCTTGGATAACGCGGATCGGCGGTATTTGCGTCTGATTGCAGAGAGTTATGCCGGCGGCCCGGTGGGGATTGAGACCTTGAGTGCGGCGCTGAGTGAGAGCCGGGATTCGCTGGAAGATGTGATCGAGCCCTATCTGCTGCAGAAGGGTCTGATTCAGCGCACCCCGCGCGGGCGGATGTTGGCGCGGGATGCGTGGCGGCATTTGGGGTTGGCTGCGCCAAAGCGGGACAGTGATCTGTTTGACTAGGGTTGGAGCCTCCGGCGGGCGTATTTTACAAAAAAGCGAGGATGGGGCGGTGGCGATCGAAGCGGAAGAGGTGGCGGCGAAGTTCACGCGGGGCGATGGCAGCTATCTGTGCGCCCGCTGGGGGCGGCCAATTGTGCCGGTGGTGTTCGGCGTCGACGAGGCGACGCTGGGCGTTTTTAAAAGCGCGATTGAAGCGGTTGTCGTCATGGCCGGTCACAAAATGGCCGAGACGGACTGGGAACTGGGCGCGAACCTGATGGTGTTTTTCTGCCGTGATTGGGCAGAGCTGCCGGAGGTGCTGCATTTGGAACAGATGGTGCCGGACTTGGTGCCACTGGTCGCGCGATTGCAGGCGGCCGAGGCGAACCAGTACCGGGTTTTCCGCTTTGACGAGGTGGGCGCGATCAAGGCGTGCTTTGTTTTCCTGCGGATGGATGCGCATTTAGAGGCAGTAAGCGCGGATACGCTGGCGCTGAGCCAGGCGGTGCAGACGATCGTGCTTTGGTCGGACCGGGCGTTCATGGATGCCTCGCCATTGGCGTTATTGGACGGCGTGGCGGTGATCAGGCCGGAGGTCGCGGCCATTGTGCGCGCGGTTTATGATCCGGTGATGCCAGCGGTGGCGCAGGACGCGAGTCATGCGCTTCGCATCGCGGCGCGGGCGGGGAAAATGCAATGAGCCACGAGACTCCGGTGCGTGTGTATTACGAAGATACCGACATGGGCGGGATCGTCTATTACGCTAACTATTTGAAATATATCGAACGTGGGCGGTCGGAACTGGTCGAATTGCTGGGGATGAACCAGCTAGAGATGCGCGACAAAGAGGGCATCGTCTTTGTCGTGACGCGTGTGGTGGCTGATTATCTGGCCCCCGCAAAACTGGATGATCGGCTGGTCGTGCACACAAGTCACCGGGCGCAAAGCGCGGTGCGCTGGGTGTTTGACCAAGAGGTGCGGCGCGGGGATGTGGTGCTATTCCGGGCCGAAGTGACGGCGGTGTGTATGACGCTTGAGGGAAAGCCGACGCGGCTGCCTAAGGGTTTGCGCGCGGCGGTGCATTAGCCCATCGGCGGTCTGGCGCAAACGTGTGCGGAATGACATTGGCGTTTTGTTGCGATTCGGATAGAATCAGCGACAATCAGACCGCGAAAGCGGCCAAACGTCAGAGCAGGCACCATGGAAACAGTTCCCGATATCACGATGTGGTCGATGTTCGCCCACGCGACCATCCTTGTGAAATTCGTCATGTTCGCGCTGATTGGCACCAGTATTTGGTGCTGGTCGATCATCGTGGACAAGACAATTCAGTATCGCAAAGCGCGTGCTGCGGCGGACTTGTTTGACCGGGCCTTCTGGAGCGGAGAGCCGCTGGATCAGCTGTATGACCAGATCGGGGGTCAGCCACGCGGTGCGGCAGAGGTCGTCTTTAGCGCGGGCATGACCGAATGGCGCCGCAGCCATAAGCAGGACGGCGATCTGATCGCAGGCGCGCAGGCGCGGATTGATCGCAGCATGGATGTGGCTATCGCGAAAGAAGCGGCCAAGCTGCAAAAGGGTCTGTCTGTGCTGGCGACGACCGGGTCGGTTGCGCCTTATGTGGGTCTGTTCGGTACGGTCTTTGGGATCATGAACGCGTTTATCGAGATTGCGCAGGCGCAGAATACGAACCTTGCGGTTGTGGCACCCGGTATTGCAGAGGCGCTGTTGGCGACGGGTCTGGGCCTGATGGCGGCTATTCCGGCAGTTATTTTCTACAACAAGCTAAGCGCGGATGCGGACCGGATTGTCGCGGGCTATGAAGCCTTTGCCGACGAGTTCAGCACCATCCTGTCGCGCCAGTTGGACGCCTGAGCCATGGCTGAGGCTGGCAACCGGCGGGGGCGGCGGCGCGGACGGGCGCAGCCGATGGCCGAGATCAATATCACGCCCTTTGTGGACGTCATGCTGGTGCTACTGATCATCTTTATGGTCGCGGCCCCTTTGATGACCGTTGGCGTGCCTGTGGAATTGCCCAAGACTGCGGCAAATGCATTGCCAAGTGATGAAGAAGAGCCGCTGACTGTGACGATCAAGGGCGATGGCACGCTTGCGATCCAGAACACCGACACGGCAGAGGGCGAGTTGGTCGCCAAGTTGCAGGCGATTGCAGCCGAGCGCACCAGCGACCGGATCTTCTTGCGCGCGGATGGCGGCAACGCTTGGAACCGGGTGGCAGAGGTCATGGGCGCGCTGAATGCGGCGGGCTTTTCCAACATCGGCCTTGTGACCGACATCGGCGGGACCGCGCTGGCTGCGCCTGCGGACGCGGGCAACTAAGTCATGGAACGCACGACCGGCACATATGTCTCGGCCGCCGGGCATCTGGCGTTGTTGGTCTGGCTGATCGGCGGCTGGGGGTTCGATTCTGAACCTTTGCCGTTTGAAATTAGCGAAGTGTCTGTCGTGAGTTCCGAAGAATATGCCGCGATCGTGGCGGCGACGACGCCTGATCCGACCGAAGCGCCACCCGATGCGCCAGAGGCGCCAAGCGCCGAGGCCGCCCCAGAGGTGCCTGTGCAGGACGAGGCCGCAGCGACCCCGCCCCCACCCGATGCGGTGCAGCCGCCAACGCCTGATTTGCCGCCGCCCCCCGCGCCAGAGCCGCCAGAGCCGATGCCCGTGATCAGCGATTCGCCAGCGACTCCCGGTCCGCCTGCAGAAGAGGTCGTGGCTGCGCCAAACCTAACCGCCAGCCCGCGCCCTATTCCGCGCCCTGCGCAGCGGATTACGCCTGACGCCGTTGCGCCGCCGCCGCCTGATGCGGCCCCGGCGAGTGTGGCGCAGGATATGGCGAGCCCTGACGCGGCCCCCGATGCGCCTGTGGTCGAGCAGGCGCAGGAGCAGACGGCACCCGAAGAGGCGGCGACCGAGATTGTGACCGAGGCGGAGACTCCGCAAGGTTTGGTGACCGAAACGCCGCGTCCGCGCACGCGTCCGAACCGGCCGACGCCGGCCCCTGCGCCAGAGGTGGAGCCCGAGACGCAAACGGCAGAAGCGCCTGCGCCGCAGGTGGACCAGTCGGCGGTTCAGGCCGCGCTAGAGGCCGCTGCTGCGGCGACAGCGCCGCCATCGCAGGCCGCGAATGTGCCGCAAGGCCCGCCGATGACGGGATCAGAGCGCGAAGGCTTTCGCGTGGCAGTGAACCGCTGCTGGAACGTCGATCCGGGCAGCCAAGCGGCGCGGGTCCAAATGACGGTTGGGTTCACGCTGGATCAAAGCGGCAAGGTCAGCGGTGACGTGCGCCAAGTCGCGGCCAGTGGCGGCGATGATGCGGCGACCAAGATCGCCTATGATGCGGCGCGGCGTGCGATTCTGCGCTGTCAGGGCACCGATGGTTACGATCTGCCAGCGGACAAATACAGCGAGTGGCAAGAGGTCGAGATTACCTTTGACCCGTCGGGAATGCGGCTGCGCTGACGGCGAAGTTCCGCCTGTCGGGCGTAGCAAGTCACATCCACACTTGATAGTGTGGCAACAACAGGCAAACGGGCGCAAAGCCCTGCGAGTGAGGACGAGAGTGATGAAGAACCGGTTTATGATTGCCGCTTTGGCCGCTGCTTTGGCGTTTGGCTCTGCCGCCCCCGTGCTGGCGCAGGGCAGTCCGCTGCGGCTGACGATTACTGATGGTGTGATCGAGCCGCTGCCGTTTGCTGTGCCGACGTTTCAGGCGGAAACCGCCGGGGCAGAGCAGGTCGCGAGCGATATTAGCCGTCTGGTCGCGCAGGATTTGGCCGGCACCGGTCTGTTCCGCGAAATCCCGCAGGACGCGTTTATCAGCCAGATGGGCGCATTCGGTGCGCCTGTTGCCTATCCTGATTGGCGTGCGGTGAATGCGCAGGCTTTGATCGGCGGCGCAGTTAGTGTGAATGGCGATCAGTTGGTCGTGAAATTCCGTTTGTATGACGTCTTTACCGGCGCTGAATTGGGCGAAGGTCTTCAGTTTGCAGGCACCGTCGGCGGTTGGCGCCGGATGGCGCATAAGGTGTCGGATGCAGCCTATAGCCGGATCACGGGCGAGGGCGGTTATTTCGACAGCCGCGTCGTTTACGTAGCCGAGCAGGGGCCAAAGGATAACCGCCAGAAGCGGCTGGCGATCATGGACTATGACGGCGCGAACACGCAGTTCCTGACCGACAGCAGCACGATCGTGCTGGCACCGCGCTTTTCGCCAACGGGTGACCGGGTGCTTTATACATCCTACGAATCCGGTTTCCCGCGCATCAACCTGCTCGACGTCGGCTCTGTGTCCAAGCGTCAGGTGCAAACGGCAGAGGGCGAGATGGCGTTCAGCCCGCGCTTTTCCAAAGACGGCAGCCGCGTCGTGTATTCCATCGCGAATGGCGGCAACACAGACCTTTATATCTCTGACCTGAACAGCGGTGCCTCGACCCGGCTGACCAATGCGCCAAGCATTGAAACAGCGCCGAGCTTTAGCCCTGATGGCAGCCAGATCGTGTTTGAAAGCGACCGGTCCGGTGGCAGCCAGATCTATATCATGTCCGCTGGCGGCGGAGAGCCGCAGCGTGTGTCGTTCGGCGCGGGTCGTTACGGCACCCCCGTCTGGTCACCGCGCGGTGATTTGATCGCGTTCACCAACCAAGAGGGCGGGCAATTCCATATCGGCGTCATGCGCACGGATGGATCGGAAGAGCGTATTCTGACGACATCGTTCCTTGACGAAGGCCCGACCTGGTCGCCCAATGGCCGCGTGCTGATGTTCAGCCGCGAAACACAGGGCGCTGGCGGTACTTCGGCACTGTATTCGGTCGATATTTCTGGCCGTAACTTAAAGCCGGTTCCGGTGCAGGGCGGGGCGTCTGACGCGGCTTGGGGGCCACTTCAGCCATAAACGCCAAAGATTTCCCTGTTACGGAAACCGTGATAGATTAATACGAACAGCAGTTCATAGGGACGAATTGACAATGAAGATGACGACTAAGGCGATGCTGGTTCTGCTGGCCCTGTCCACCGCGGCATGCACGCGGCCCGACCGTTTTGGCGGCGCTGACGACCTAAGTGCCAACGCAGGCAACGGCGCGCCGCTGGGCAACACACTGCCGCAGGGCGGCGCCTCTGATCCGCGCAGTGCGGAATACTTTCAGCAAACGGTCGGCGACCGTGTGTTGTTCGTTGTGGACAGCAGCAGCCTGACACCGCAGGGCCAAGCGACGCTGGACGGTCAGGCGAACTGGTTGCAGACCAATAGCGATTACCTTGCAATCATCGAAGGCCACGCCGACGAGCAGGGCACGCGCGAGTATAACCTTGCGCTGGGTGCACGCCGGGCGAACGCTGTGCGCGAATACCTCATCTCTCGCGGGATCCCGTCGTCGCGTCTGCGCACGATCAGCTACGGCAAAGAGCGCCCGATCGAGGTTTGCTCGAACGAGGCTTGCTATGGCAAAAACCGCCGTGCTGTGACCGTTATCTCGGTCGGGTCGCTCAGCTGATGCGGGGCGCGGCACGCTTTGGGGCGCTGCTAGGTCTGGCGGTTATGACCGCCACGGCCGCCACAGCGCAGGACGCCACGCTGGCGGATATCCGTCAGCAGCTGGGCACGCTTTACAGTGATGTGCAAAGCCTGCGGTCGGAATTGTCGACCAGCGGCGCGCTGACCACGGGTGCGGTGGGAAACACGCCGCTGGACCGTCTGAACGCGATCGAGAGCGAGCTGACGCGCCTGACTGGTAAAAGTGAAGAGCTGGAGTTCCGCATCAACCGGATCACCACCGATGGCACCAACCGGATCGGTGATCTGGAATTCCGCCTGTGCGAAGTCGAGCCCGGTTGCGATATTGGCAGCCTTGGCGACACGCCGTCACTAGGCGGTGTCGATAGCGCATCCAGCGTGCCCGCCCCGGCGGCGGCCGTGCCGGATCAACCCCAACTCGCCCTTGGCGAACAGCAGGACTATCAGCGGGCGCAGGAGGCGCTCGCATCAGGTGACTTTCGCAGCGCCGCGGATCTCCTTGCGACCTTTAGCGCGACCTACCCGGGGTCAACCCTGACAGAGGAAACTGCCCTGATGCGTGGCCGTGCGCTGGACGGTTTAGGCGACACGGCCAACGCGGCCCGCGCCTATCTGGAGGCGTTTTCTGGTAACCCAGAGGGGGCGGTCGCTGCAGAGGCACTATTTCGTCTGGGCAATGCCCTTGGCGGTGTTGGGCAGGCGCAGGACGCTTGTGTCACCTTGAACGAAGTCGGCGTGCGTTTTCCCGCGTCCCCCTTCGTGACCGAGGCTGCGAACGCGCGTGTCGCGCTGGCATGTCCCTAAATACGGGATCTGTCTTGAACACTGGCCTGCCGCAGCGGTTCGCGGACCGTATGGGGCAGTTGTTAGGGCCTGATTTTCCACAACGTTTGTGCCTCGCCGTGTCTGGCGGCGGGGACAGTATGGCGATGCTGCATCTGGCCGCTGGCTGGGCACGTGTTTACGGCATTTCGCTGCAAGTTGCGACCGTGGACCATGGTTTGCGCGAGGCCAGCGCCGCCGAGGCCGCGATGGTCGCGGCAGAGGCGCAAGGACTTGGTTTGCCGCATGAAACCCTGCGCTGGCAGGGGTGGGATGGCCGCGGAAATTTGCAAAATGAAGCGCGGCAGGCACGGCGGGTTTTGCTGCGGCAAGCGGCAGGCGGCGCACCTGTTGTGATGGCGCATACGCAGAATGATCAGGCGGAAACGGTGCTGATGCGCCTTGCGCGCGGATCGGGCGTCGATGGCCTTGCAGGTATGTCTGACGACGCGACTGCTGGCGGAATGCGGATTTTGCGGCCGCTGTTGACCGAAACGCGGGCGGCGTTGCGGCACTATGTGACGACGCTGAAAATCCCCTTTGTCGACGATCCAAGCAATGATGATACCGAATATGCACGTGTGCGGATGCGGGCGTTGATTGGCACCGAAGGGCTCGATACCGCGACCCTTGCCGCGACGGCAGCGCATATGGCGCGGGCGCGCGATGTGCTGCAGGCTTTGGCGCGGAATGCGGCTAGGGACCTGTCGCGCCCAGATGCAACAGCACCGGGGGCGGTTGTCTGGGATCGTGACGGATTTGCCGCGCTTGGCGCGGAGACTCAGTTGAGGCTTGCGGCTGCTGCGGTGATGGCTGTGACCGCTGCGACCTATCGTCCACGCCTTGAACCGCTCTTAGAGGCGGTAAATCGCGCAATGTCGGGGGGCGCGGCCGTGCTGGCCGGGGCCATCATCGTCCCGCGACGGGGCCGTTTGTTCATCGCAAGAGAGCCGATGGCGGTGGGGAATGCGGTGGACGTCGCGGGACCTGCATGCCTTTGGGATACTGGATGGCGGTTGGAAGGTCATGATATCAATGGCTTGACGGTGCGCGCCTTGGGCGAGGCCGGGCTTGGCCTCATCCCCGATAAGCCGCAGTCGCGTGCGCCGCGACACATCTTAGCCAGCCTGCCAGCGGTCTGGGCCGGCGCAACGCTGGTGGCCTTCGCGCCGCTTGGGTTTGGCGCGCCGCACAGCATTATTCCACCCGGCAGCGGTGAAGAATTGACCCTTGCGCGGCTTGCGCATTGAAGATTGCGGCGGAATGTCTATTTTAGGTAACAACGAACGGTTTGTTAATAAACTTCCGTCATTTTCCGATGCCAAAGGAGCCTCTCATTGGGCAACGCACGTAATATAGTCTTTTGGGTCGTCCTGTTCCTGTTGGTTCTGACGCTGTTCAATTTGTTCAGTGGTGGCGCCAGTAGCGGGATGAGCAATTCTAAAAGCTATTCGGAATTCGTTTCCGCTGTTGAAACCGACTCTGTATCCAGCGTGACGCTGGATGGTGAACAGGTCCGCTATCGCGGCACCGACGGTCGCGACTATGTCACGATCAAACCGCAGGATGCGGAAGTCACAAACCTTTTGATCGCCCGCGACATTCCTGTGACGGCGCAAAGCCAGGAACAGTCTGGTCTGCAAAGCTTTTTGATCGGTTTGCTGCCCTTCGTACTGCTGATCGGTGTGTGGGTGTATTTCATGAACCGCATGCAGGGCGGCGGCAAAGGTGGCGCGATGGGCTTTGGTAAATCCAAGGCAAAGCTGCTGACTGAAAAGCATGGCCGCGTGACCTTTGATGAAGTGGCTGGCATCGACGAGGCTAAGGACGAGCTGGAAGAGATCGTCGAATTCCTGCGCAACCCGCAGAAATTCTCGCGGCTTGGTGGTAAGATTCCTAAGGGTGCTTTGCTTGTCGGCCCTCCGGGTACGGGTAAGACCCTGCTGGCCCGGGCGATTGCGGGTGAGGCTGGCGTGCCGTTTTTCACCATCTCTGGCTCTGACTTTGTCGAGATGTTCGTCGGTGTTGGTGCAAGCCGTGTGCGCGATATGTTCGAGCAGGCGAAAAAGAACGCGCCTTGTATCGTATTTATCGACGAGATCGACGCTGTTGGTCGGTCGCGTGGCGCAGGCTATGGCGGCGGCAATGATGAGCGTGAACAGACTCTGAACCAGTTGCTGGTTGAGATGGACGGTTTTGAGGCCAATGAAGGTATCATCATCATCGCGGCGACCAACCGTCCTGACGTTCTGGACCCGGCTCTGCTGCGTCCAGGTCGCTTTGACCGTCAGGTGCAGGTGCCGAATCCGGACATTAAGGGCCGCGAGAAAATTCTCTCCGTCCATGCTCGGAAGGTGCCGCTGGGTCCAGACGTTGACCTACGCATTATCGCACGCGGCACGCCCGGATTCTCGGGTGCCGACTTGGCGAACCTTGTGAACGAATCCGCACTGATGGCGGCGCGCATTGGGCGTCGGTTCGTGATGATGATCGACTTCGAGTCGGCCAAGGACAAAGTTATGATGGGCGCGGAACGCCGCAGCATGGTCATGACCGAAGACGAGAAGAAGTTGACGGCCTATCATGAGGCTGGTCACGCGGTTGTTGGTCTGAACGTTCCGCAGCATGACCCGATCCACAAGGCGACAATCATCCCGCGTGGTCGTGCGCTGGGTCTGGTGCTGTCATTGCCGGAACGTGATCAGTTGAGCGTAAGCTACACGAAGTACACATCGAAAATCGCGATGGCGATGGGCGGCCGTGTTGCTGAGGAGCTGGTGTTCGGCAAGGATCAAGTCACCTCTGGCGCGTCGTCCGACATCCAGCAAGTGTCAAAGATTGCCCGCGCCATGGTTACGCAGTTCGGCTATGCGGAAGAGCTTGGGTTCGTTGATTACGCGAACGAGCAAAGCTCTTATCTGGGGAATTACGGTGGTGGTACAAACCACTCTGCCGATACCCAGAAGATCATCGATGACAAAGTTAAGGCCATCGTTCAGGAAGGTTATGAAACCGCTAAGCGTATCCTGACAGAGAAGCGCGACGATCTGGAACGTTTGGCGCAGGGTTTGTTGGAATACGAAACCTTGACTGGTAACGAGATCACACGTGTCATTGCTGGAGAAGCACTGAAGCGCGGTGAAGATCAGGACGATACGCCGCCATCTGGTGGCAATGCGATCCCCACGGTTCCTAAGACCCGCAAGACGCCGCAAGCTGACGGCGGCTTGGAGCCGGAGCCTTCGGCTTAATCCTAACTTGATTTAAATAGAGCCCCGTGCTGAAAAGCGCGGGGTTTTTCTTTGTGAAAGTATGCGATGCCAGCGCTGATAAAAACGGAACACGTGGGTCGGGTAACTTGGCTTGGCCGCGTCCCGCACCGCAATGCATCTGAGATTGTGGGGGAGCCGATTCAGTCAATGTCCTTGAACTTCGACGGGATGCCGGGCGAATTTCATTCAGGATTAACGCGGCTGTCGTGTAGTCGGGTGACGACGCAATACGCCAAGGGAACTGAAATTCGGAACGTGCGGCAGTTGAGCATTGTGAGCGCTGCCGAACTTGCGATCATCGCGAAGAAACTAGATTTGGACGAGATTGACCCAGCTTGGTTGGGTGCAAGCGTTGTGGTGGATGGCATTGAAGATTTCACGCATGTGCCGCCATCAGCGCGCCTTCAGGGACCAGATGGCGTCACATTAACTGTCGATATGCTTAATCAGCCCTGCCATTTGGTGTCGAAGACGATTGAAGAAGCGCGACCCGGGCATGGTAAGGCTTTTAAAGCTGCTGCCAATGGTCTGCGCGGTGTGACTGCTTGGGTGGAACGGGTGGGAACGTTGACACTTGGTGATACTTTGGTTCTGCATATCCCAGGCCAAAGGGCATGGCGCGGGTAATTCTTTGGTCGCGACACCATCAGCGAACGGAGTCCATATTCCTTTGCGGGGCGGGCCAGTGTAGGTGAGTAGCGCGCGCCGGGGCTGCGCGTGAATGACGATTTAGGGATTGAACGATGTGCGACGCTGCCCGGGTGTGCCACCCGAATGCGGCCCGCACAGCGTCCTGCGATGGAAAGGCAGCATCAATGACAGCCACGATTATCGACGGAAAGGCCTTTGCTGGCCGGGTTCGGGAAAAAGTCGCAGCGCATGTCGCGCGGCTGAAAGAGGAGCACGGGATTACGCCTGGTTTGGCTGTCGTGCTGGTCGGCGATGATCCCGCATCAGAGGTTTATGTCCGCTCTAAGGGCAAAATGACGAAGGCTGTCGGCATGTTGTCGCTGGAATACCGCCTGCAGGCGGATGCGGCGCAGGATGAAGTGATGCGCGTTGTTGCAGAGTTGAATGCCAATCCCGAAGTGCATGGCATTCTGGTCCAACTGCCGTTGCCGCGGCACATGGACGAGGCAGAGGTTCTTGCGGCGATTGATCCAGCGAAGGATGTGGACGGGTTCCATATCTCGAACGTAGGTCTGCTTGGCACAGGCCAGCGCGCGATGGTGCCCTGTACGCCACTGGGCTGTCTGATGATGCTGCGCGATCATCATGGTGACCTGACAGGCATGGATGCGGTCGTTATCGGGCGTAGCAATATTGTCGGAAAACCGATGGCCCAATTGCTGTTGGGCGAGAGCTGCACGGTGACGATTGCGCATTCACGAACGCGCAATCTGGCTGACGTGGTGCGCCGGGCGGATATCGTCGTGGCGGCCGTGGGCCGACCCAAGATGGTGCCGGGCGATTGGATCAAGCCGGGTGCGACCGTTATCGACGTGGGTATTAACCGGACCCAGGATGGTTTGGTCGGCGACGTCGATTTCGCGTCGGCGGTAGAGGTCGCGGGCGCGATAACGCCGGTGCCGGGCGGCGTTGGCCCGATGACCATTGCCTGCCTGTTGGCAAACACGGTTACGGCCTGCTGCCGCGCAAACGATTTGGCCGAGCCGGATGGGCTGACGGTTTAACTGGAACGCAGATTGCGCGATGGCCGGTTAAAATAGCGATAACTGATCCGCTAAAAAGGCGGGTCAGCACCGGGTCCGTTGCGCGCAATCCGCCCGTGTATGCGCCATAGGCCGGCAAGATCAGGCGTTTAGCATCAGTTAAAAAGCATGGGCGTGCATTGCCTGCGCCAGGAATCGCGTACTTGGGGTGATAGTGGCCGGATATCTCGAGCTGGGTGTCGCTTGCGATATGGCGAAAGGTTAGGCCGCCGTCCTGATGGATTGAAAGGTGCGTTCCGCCCAATGCCAATGGACCCGGATCGTGGTTCCCTTCGAGCCAGAGCCACTGACGCCCGGCCTGAAGGCTGGTCAGGGTTGTGTCATCCGCGTCTGACAGGCTGTCCGCAGCCATAAGATCGTCGAAACTGTCGCCAAGGCAAAGTACGGTTTTTGGGTCGGTCACGGCAATGTCGTGGCTCAATTTCGCCAAGGTTTCTTGGGTCTCATAGGGCGGCAACATGACACCGGACCGCCGCGCAATGCGGTCGGATTTACCAAGATGCAGGTCGGAGACGCAAAGCAACTGCCGATCGGCCCACCATAAAGCACCAGAGGGCAGGGCGGTCAGCCGGTGTTCACCAAATGTAAAGCTATGTGCGTTCATACTTTGTTCTAGAGTGTATTGAGTCGGAGGTGCAAGGATCAGAGTGCAGATAGACCAGCCTCGTCCATTAAGCGGGCGGCAATCTCCTCCATCAGGCGTTCGCGGCCTGCGCCTACGACGGGTACGCGGCCGGGTTCAAGGAGCATAGGTGCCGCAAGAGGGCTCACGCGGGGTAGGATGACGTGATCGACGCGGCCAGACGTGCGGGTCAGCATCTCTTCGATGCGGCCGAAATCGACGAGGCCGCGCAAGGCCTCTTCTCTGGTGACCTGCATAATAAGATGGTCCGGGTCGTATTTGGCGAGGGTGTCATAAAGGATGTCGGACGAAAACGTTGCTTGGCGGCCTGATTTACGTGCCTGCGGTAGGTTGCGCTGGATGAGGCCAGCGATGGTGGCCGATGCACGAAAGGTGCGTTTCATGACGGCGTTGCCGGCAAGCCAATCGGCGAAGCCATCGTGCAGCGCATCAGGGTTGAACAGCGGTGCGGGGTCATCAACAGGGGTTAATCCCCAGACAAGTGTCGCATAGTCGGTCGAGACAAAGCCAAGGGGATTGAGGTCAAGCTCCTCCATCCGTTTGGTCAGAAGAAGGCCAAGGGTTTGCTGAGCATTGCGGCCTGCAAATCCGTAGAAACAGGTATGCGCGCGGCCATCGTGCGGAAAGGATTCGACAAGGATGCGGTCGGCTTGCGGAAGCTTTGACCATTCTCGTTGCAGGTGAAGCCATTCGGCGGTGTGCATCGGCAACTCTGGCCAATCGTCTTCATGAAACATGCGCAAGATGCGTTGTGATAACTGAGTGGAGGTTGCGAATTTCGTGCCCATGAATGTGGCGATCTTGGGTGTTTTATCAGCGCGGCGGGTGACCTCGACCGACATGTCTTTAAGGGATTCGTAGCGGACGATTTGGCCGCCAATCAAAAAGGTATCACCGGGGGTCAGGGTGGCGGCAAAGGATTCCTCGATCTCGCCCAACGGTTTAAATCCGCCGCGCAGGCGAACTTTAAGGGTGTCGGTGTCCTGAATTGTGCCAATGTTCATGCGCAGATCGCGTGTAGCGCGGGGATCGCGCAGGTGCCAAAGGCCATCACGCAGATGAAGTCGCTTCCAGCGATCATAGGCGCGCAGGGCGTAGCCACCGGTGGCACAGAAGTCGAGGCAGGCGTCGAAATCGGCGCGAGTCAGGGTGCTGTAGGCGCCGACGGTGCGGACTTGGTCAAAGAGTTCATCGGCCGAGAAGGGGCCAGCGCAGGCGCGGATCAGGATGTGTTGGCATAGAACGTCGCGTGGACCGGGGCCGGGGGGATCGCCGTCGAGTTCATGGTCGCGGGCGGCTTGCAGTGCGGCAACGCATTCGACGACTTCAAACCGGTTCGCCGGAACCAGCAGCGCCTTGGACGGGGCGTTATAGCGGTGGTTTGCGCGGCCGATACGCTGGATCAGGCGTTTAACGTTTTTGGGGGCACCGACTTGGATCACCAGATCAACGTCGCCCCAGTCGATGCCAAGGTCGAGGCTGCCCGTGCAGACGATGGCGCGCAGTGTGCCGGCGACCATCGCGGCCTCGACTCTTTGTCGTTGATCCCGGTCTAGGCTGCCGTGGTGAATGCCGATTGGCAGATCCGTCTCATTCGCGAGCCAGAGGTTGTGAAAGAAGATTTCCGCCTGCGCCCGCGTGTTGTGGAAAATGAGCGTGGTTTTGTGTTGTTTGACCTGCTCTAGGACAGCCGGAATTGCATATTTGGCCCCGCCACCAGCCCAGGGAGGCCGTTCCTCGGTCACCAGCATGGAAATGTCAGGGTTGGGACCAGGATCGGCGTAGAGAATTTCGCAGGGGTCAGGATGGCAGGCGAGGCCGCTGGCAATCCGGGCGGGGTTTTCGACGGTGGCAGAGAGGCCGACGCGGCGCAGGCCGGGGGCCATGGCGTGCACGCGGGACAGGGCTAGCATGAGCTGATCGCCACGTTTCGATTCCGCGAGCGCGTGAATTTCGTCAACGATGACGCGCTGTACACCGGCAAACATGCGGGGCGCGTCCTCGTACGAGGTCAGAAGGGCGAGGCTTTCAGGCGTGGTCAGTAAAATATGCGGGGGATCGGCGCGCTGGCGCTTTTTCTGGGTGGCGCTGGTATCGCCCGTTCGATCCTCGATCCGGATCGGCAGGCCCATGTCAGTGACCGGAGTGGTCAGATTGCGTTTGATATCGGCAGCCAGCGCCTTGAGCGGCGAGACATACAGCGTGTGAAGGCCTTGATGTTGGCCATCTGCGAGTTCGGCCAGCGTTGGCAGAAAGCCCGCGAGCGTTTTGCCGCCGCCCGTCGGTGCAATCAGCAGTAGCGCAGGGGCATCAGCCCGGTCCAGCATGTCCTGCTGATGGGGATGGATGGACCAGCCCCGCGCGGTGAACCAATCGTGAATAATAGGGGGCAATTCCATCCCCCTGATGTGTGGCGGCAGGTGCCCTTGGTCAAGCGATCAGCGGACGATCTCTTCTTCTTTGACGAACATGTTGGCCCAAGCGCGGTCAATCATGTCGGGATTCATTTGATATGGGATCCCCTCAAATTCGCAGATCGAGATCATCTGATCGATCAGGAAGATCGGTTGGTAGTTGGCATAGACGTTGTCGATCTGCGGGTAGAGGTTGTTGAGCAGGTGAACCAACGTGCGTTCGTCCAGCGGCATCTTTTTCTTGCGTGCAACAAGAGCGAAGATTTTCAGGAAGTCGGCCTGCGAGGGTCCATCAATTTTGATCTTGAAGAAGATACGGCGCAGGGCCGCTTGGTCAAAGATCGCATTGGGGTGAAAGTTCGTGGAAAAGATGACGAGGGTGTCAAATGGCACCTCGAACTTTTCACCCGATTGCAGGGCAAGAATATCTTTGGACTCTTCAAGTGGAACGATCCAGCGGTTGACCAGCGACTGTGGCGGCTCTGCCTGACGGCCAAGGTCGTCCACGATAAAGATGCCCCCCGTCGATTTCATCTGCAGCGGGGCCTGATAGGTCCGCGCAACCGGGTTGTAGACAAGGTCGAGCATCGAGAGCGACAGTTCGCCCCCGGTGATCACGGTCGGGCGTTCGCAGCGAACATAGCGGGTATCGAACCTGCCTGTCGTGCGGCGCAGGGAATTGGGGTCCTGTTCGTCGTCATCGGCGCTGGAGTGCACGATCGGATCGTAGACGGTGATGACCTGACCGGAGTATTCGATGGCGCGGGGCACATAGATTTTGTCCCCCAGAGCGTCGCGAATACCGTTTGAAATTGAAGACTTACCATTGCCCGGCGGGCCATACATCAGGATGGATCGCCCAGAACTGACAGCAGGGCCAAGGTTGGAAATAAGGGCGGGAGGCAGGATGAGGTGCCCCATCGCGGTAGTCAGTTGGTCGCGTGTAATCTGGATGTTGCGGATCGACTGACGCTTGATCTGTTCGCGGTAGATGTCCAGCGGCACGGGCATTGCACCGTAATATTCCGACTGTTTCAGCGCATCATTGGCCCGGCTACGGCCTGCGTCGGTCAGCTGATAGCCCATTTCAGAGCTGCCAGAGGACGACATGCTGCCCGTCGCCTCGAGTAAGAGCTGGCCGCGGGCCAGATCGACCAATTCCTGCGTGACATTGACGGGCAGACACACGGCGCGCGCAAGCTGCGTGACCATAGTCAGGTTCATGCGGAACATGGTTTTCACCAAAATGTCGCGCATCATCGGCAGGGGCAGAGCCATACCTTCCAAAGAGCGCGGGCTTGGCGGGGCCATGACCCCAGTGTTTTGCATGTTCAAATGATTGACCCCATCAAAGCAACGCGGGGCGGACCCCCGGTGTTGCCTCTGTATGGTGTCGATTTATGGCTAAAACATGGACAAACGGTTTCACTGCAGCGGCATTTACGGCCGCCGTGGGTCAATATCCGCGGTAAATGACCAGTCCGAGGTAGGCGAGCAGGGTCATTGCCAAGGGAAGGCCCATAGGAAAGCGGCGCCCTGACGTCCAGCTGGCCCAGTCCGGTGCGAGGCGGCGCAGAGGCGTCATGCGCGCGATGCGGTGGATAGCCCAGCCGCCCAGCAGGCACAGCGAAAACAGGTAAAGCAACGGGGCGATGTCACCTGTCGCGATCATTGGTGCGGCGGCGGCGGCGAATTTCGCATCACCCGCGCCGACTGCGCCAACGGCGTTCAGGGCAATGCCGATGATCAACACGACGATCATGTGCACATAGCCCCAAAGATAAGCCTCGAGCGGGAGGGCGAAGTAGCCAAGGACCACGTAGCCTGCAAAAAGCGTCATGACGGCGGCGTTGGTGATCTTCATACGCGATAAATCGGTATAGGCGACCCAGAGGCCGACCGGGATTGCGACGATCATGAACCACCAAGCGGCTGTAGCGGACAATACCATGTGTTAAACCGCTTCCAGGGCGCGCAAGGCGCGGGTGGCTTCTTCGAAGTGCTGCGGGTGCGTGTCGATGGCTTCGCGCAAAAGGCCCTTACCCGTGGTCACGTCGTTTTGCTTAATCGCGGTCAGCGCCATGGTGTAAAGCAGCTGTGCGCGTTCAATTTGGGTCATTGGCACGACCGGCAGATCGTATTTTCGCTGCGCGCCGCGTGCCAAGATCAAGTTGTTCTTGGCGGTGAACATTGTGCTGTCTTGGCGCAGGGCGTCGGTGAACAGACGCTCTGCCCCTGGATAATCGCCGCGTGTCAGCTTGGAATAACCCCAGTTATTCATGGTGTTAGCGGGCGTCGACGTGAGGCCGACGGCGGTTTGGTAAAAGCTATCAGCCTTGGACCACTGTTGTTTGCTGTCGGCGATCATCGCCTCTAGCCGGTAGCGATCAAAGGTTTCGTGGGTCGGCGGGATGGCATTCAGCGTAGCTGCTGCATCGTCCCAGCTATTTGCGCGAATTTGTGCTTCGGCCATTTCAACCCGGTCATCAAGGTTGGAGTCGGGGTGCGCAATGACAAGCTTCCAAGTCGTCACGCCCTCGTCTGCGCGGCCTGCACGGACCAATGACTTGGCAAGTCCGCGCTGCAGATCGATCCGGTCCGGATTGCCGGCCAAGGTGCCGTTGAAATATTTCACGGCCTCTTCGGGATCGCCAACCGTAAGCATGACGTCGTTCAGGCTCGCGCTTTCGATCGAGTTGAGGTCCTGCATAGCGCGCTGCACTTCGGCATCGCCGTTACGTGTGCCGCAAGCGGACAAGGCCAGCGTTCCGGCCAGACATAGAATAACGGTATGGCGCATTTTTATGCGTCCTTTCCTGCTGCTACCTCAAAGCGGTTCGATGGAGTCGTCATCGGCGCGCCGGACCAGTTCAAAGTTCTGGTTCTCTTGCGCAGGATCGTAAATAACGGCGTCGCGTTTGGATAGTGCCAAGCGCAGGTTCTCTCGGATCTCGTCAGAATTCCCGTTGTCCGTGGCAAATGCGCGACGAAAAATCTCGGCGGCTTCGGCAAATTCGCCCTTTTCCATCAATAATACGCCCAAGTTGTTCCAAGCGGGGGCGAAATCAGGTGCCTCTTCAGCGGCGCGGCGCAGCAGGCCTTCGGCTTGTCCTAAGCGGCCAAGGCGCAGGTTGGCGGACCCAAGCGCGGACAATGTGTCCACGTTAAAGCCCTGCACCACGGCGGCGCGGGAATATGCATCAAGCGCGAGTTCGTATTCCCCGGCGGCCATCAGGCGGTGACCAACGACAAGGTTATCGACCTGCGCCTTGCCCGCGACGCCGGGTGCAAAAACGCCGTCCCCAGACGCAAGCGGGCCGCCTGATGAACAGGCGGCCAGTGCGAGATATATTGCGGCAGCCAAGGCGCTGCGAGGTCGAATCATCGGTTCAGTTTCCGCCCCCCATGGTTTGCGTGATACCGTAGATGGAGGGTCCGATCAGGATGAGCAAAAGCGGCGGCACGGTCAACATCATCGTGGCAAGTGTCATCTTGGTTGGTAGTTTATTTGCAGCTTCTTCGGCACGCATGACACGTTTGTCACGCATCTCGGCGGCATAGACCCGCAGCGCATCGGCGATCGAGGTGCCGAATTGTTGGCTTTGGATCAGCACGGTTGTGAAGGACGAGATGTCTTGCACACCGCAGCGTTCCGCCATGTCGCGCAGGACAGCCTCTTTTCCTTTGCCGGCCTTCATTTCTTGGCTGACCAGTTCGAATTCAGAAGCCAGATCGGGGAAGCCTGATTTCAACTCTCTTGCGACGCGCAGGATGGACTGGTCCATGGATTGACCAGCTTCAACGCAGACCAGCATCATGTCGAGGCTATCTGGGAAGCCGTATTCGATGGCCTCTTTGCGCGCGGCGACGCGGCGCGTGACCCAGTATTTCGGTAGCATGTAGCCAATAAAGCCCGGAATCAGCAACGTCATCATCATGGATTGCTGCGAGACTTCGCCCGTCTGCGTTTTCAGCAGGGCATAGAGGCCGCCAAAGATAAGACCGAAAATACCCAAGGCGAACTGACTGAAGTGAAAGGTTCGGACGGCGTTCTTGGATTTATAGCCGGCCTGCAACAGCGTCAGCCGTGCGGCGGAATAGGCGACGGCATCCTGCGGTTCCAGAAAGTTGGCGTATTTCTCCAACTTGTCTTTGCTTGTGGGCGCACGCAGGCGTTCGCCGTTGCCGCTTGCCTTGGCGGTGTGGGCGCGGTTGAGGGCTTTGAGTTTGTCGAGTGGATCGACCTGCTTTTTCAGCAGGACAGGCAACGTGACAAGGATCATGATGAGGCCAATAAAGCCCACCAGAATGACGCCGCCAAATGGACCCAGGATGTCGGTCAGCATCGTGTTGATATCGTTGATAATAGACATAATCTGACCTTACACCTTGATGTTCACGAGGGCGCGCATAACGATCAGGTTCAGAACCAGAAAGCCGGTTACGACCAGACAGGCAGGGATGAAAATCGGCTTATCCATCACCTCGTCGAAATAGCCGGGCTGGATCAGGTTGATCACGATCAACGCTAGGATCGGGAAGGCCGAGAGCAATTTGCCGGACCATTTTGCCTCTGACGTGATGGCTTTGACGCGGCGGAACAGGCGGAAGCGGGACCGGATCACCTTGGCCAGACCGTCAAGAATTTCGGCCAAGTTACCACCAGAGGTCTGCTGGATCGTGACGGCGACCGCCAAAAAGCGCAAATCCTGCATATCAAGACGTTCTGCCATGGCCTTCAGCGTTTCACCCATATCGCGGCCATAGGCGGCCTCGTCCGAGATGACGCCCATTTCGGTGCCCAGTGGGTCAGGCAATTCCCTAGCAACAATCTGAACAGCCGAGGAAAATGGGTGGCCGACGCGCAGGGAACGCACCATCAGTTCGACGGCTTCTGGCAGCTGTTCTTCAAACAAGGCCATGCGCTTGTTCGCCTTGCCGCTGATCCACATGAACACACCGCCCACGCCCATACCAACCGCGACGACGGCGCGGGTCGGGGGGGCGACTTCGGTCATCATTGTCAGGCCAAAGAAGGCCATGACGCTGACGCCTGCCATCAGCAGGATGATTTGCGGCGGGGTAAAGGCGATGTTAGCGCGCTGCGCTTTGGCAGCCAAAATCGAATAAAGCGGGATGCTTTGCGATTTCATGTGCTGGGTCATCTCCTTGCGGAGCTGTTCCAGAACCTGTTCGCGATTGCCGCCTTTTTCAAGCAGCTGCAGGCGGCGGTTCACCTTGCCATTCATGGTGATCGATTTGCCAAAAAGCACCAAATAGATGCCCTGCACCACGAAGATCACGGACGCAAAGATCGCAATATAGATAAGCGGTTCGGCGGAAATCATGGTGCGTTACTCCGCAACAAGGGGTTCGAAAATCTGCGGCGGCAAATCGTAGCCCCACAGTTTGAAACGGTCAGAGAAGTGGCTACGCACGCCGGTCGCCGTGAAGTGACCGATGATCTTATTCTCGGGCGTCAGGCCAACACGCTGGAATTTAAAGATTTCCTGCATAGAGATCACGTCGCCTTCCATCCCGGTAATTTCGGTGATGGACGTCATGCGGCGCGAGCCGTCTTGCAGACGCGAGGCCTGCACGATCAGGTTCACAGCGGATGAGATCTGGCTACGCATCGCTTTGATCGGCATTTCAATACCGGCCATGGCGATCATGTTTTCAAGACGCGACACGCCGTCACGCGCAGAGTTGGCGTGGATCGTTGTCATCGATCCGTCGTGGCCCGTGTTCATGGCCTGCAACATGTCGATAACTTCTTCGCCGCGCGTTTCCCCGACGATGATGCGGTCTGGCCGCATCCGCAGGGCGTTTTTCAGACAGTCGCGCTGGCTGACAGCGCCCTTGCCTTCAACGTTGGGCGGACGGCTTTCCATGCGACCCACGTGGATCTGTTGTAGCTGAAGTTCGGCCGTGTCTTCGATCGTCAGGATTCGTTCGTCGTTGTCGATGAAAGACGACAGCGCGTTCAACGTCGTCGTCTTACCCGAACCCGTACCGCCAGAAACGATAATGTTCAGACGGGTTGCGACGGCGGCCTGCAGATAGGCGGCCATTTCTTCGGAAAACGCCCCGAATCGCACCAGGTCATCGATGCCCAGCTTGTCCTTTTTGAACTTACGAATCGACACCAGCGAACCGTCGACAGCAATCGGACCGACCATCGCGTTGAAACGCGAGCCGTCTGCAAGACGGGCGTCAACGTAAGGGTTACTTTCGTCGACGCGGCGACCCACGGCAGATACGATCTTGTCGATAATTCGCAGCAGGTGCTTTTCGTCTTTAAAGGTGATGTCGGTCAGTTCGAGCTTGCCGTCGCGTTCGACAAAGATCTGCTGTGGGCCGTTCACCAGAATATCGTTGACCGTGTCATCCTTGAGCAGGGTTTCAAGCGGACCCAAGCCCTTCACCTCGAAGAACAGATCCTGCGACAGGGTGACGCGTTCATCCCGGTTCAGGACGATTCCCATTTCATCAAGCGTTTCGTTCGTGATTGCGTTGATTTCATTGCGCAAATCATTCTCGCTCGCGTTTTCAAGCGCGGCGAGGTTCAGGTTGTCGAGCAGGGCTTTGTGTAGTTCTAGCTTAATTTCACCCAGTCGTTCCTTGCGCTTTTTATCGCGGTCACCCGGCGCGACTTCTGCCGCGCGGGTGGGCATTGATTTCATCAAGGATTTACGCGGAGCATCCTCGGCCACCAGCGCCGTGACGGCGAACATTGTTGGCTTGGGATTTCCGGGTGCGGGCGTCGCCGCGCCGCCTGGCTTTTTGTACTTCGAGAACATGACGTGCCTTTCCCTTAACCGCGTGCTTCGGCGTGATCGGCCCGATTGACCGCGTGGACAGAGGCCGCGAGTTTCGCGATCTCTTTGCGCATGGTATTTTTAGGGGCATTCACAGCTAGAGGCGTGCCGTGATCACCGGTTTGCGCGACCTGCTTGCCGCCATCGGGCAACTGAACTTCGACAGAGATTCCAAGGCTTTCGCCCAGCCGTTTGACCCGCGCCTTGCCCGAAAGATCGGTGAAGCCGGGTGCCCGGTTCAGCACAAAGCGCAGCTTTTCAAACGGCAGGTTTTCAGACTGCAGGGCGCGTTTCAGACGCAGGGTGTTCTGCGCTGAACGCATGTCCAGTTCCAGAGTCGCGAAATAGATGTGCGCGGCTTCTAGAACGGTCTGCGACCATTCGACCATGACAGAGGGCATATCGATGATGACGTAATCAAAGTTCGTCCGCGCCATTTCCAAGATTCGCGAGACATCAGCGCTGGTGATCAGATCCATGGGGATCATGTCCGTCGGCGCGGTCAGCACGTGCAGTTTTTGGTCGTAGGACAAAAGCGCCTGCATAAATGAGGTGCTATCCATCGCTTCGGTGTCTGACATCAATTCGAGCACTGCCTCTCGGCGGGGCAGGTCGAGGTAAGTCGAGACCGATCCGCACTGCAGGTCGAGGTCGAGCAAGCAGACGCGTGGTGGGTTGTCCTTGTCGAGCAGCGACAATTCCCAAGCCAGATTAACCGCGAAGGTCGTGGCCCCGGTGCCGCCAGCCATGCCGTGCACAGCGATCAGCACACCATCATGGGTGCCTGTCGCCTTCAGCTTGTTTTGCAATTCCGGTGCGACGGCGATTTCCGCGGCAGGGGTTAGGACCCGTTCGATCGCGTTGGCCAGCTCGTTTTCCGGCAATGGGTAGGGCACAAATTCGTCGCCGCCTTCGCGCAGCAGCTTGTGTAGCGCGGCGGGGCTGACGTCTTCGGTGATAAGGATGACTTTGATTTCTTGGGTCTTGGCCGCGCTGATGATAGCAGCGATTCGGTCAAGGTTGACTTCATCCTCTGCATCCATCGCGATGGCCAGAAATTGCAATTCAGCCGCGTCGGGTTGGCGCAAAAATGCAAGAGCGTCGTCGAAGCTTAAATCACCCCAGCTTTCACCAAGGGCCGCTTCCATGTCTTCGATCAACAGATCAAAGATCTGTACATCACGACTTACGGTGCAGGCCACTAGAGCGGGGCTATCGGATTTATGAATTGCATTGCTGCTCATGCCGGACGTCCTTATTCAATTGGGCGCCACGCGGGTATATGAGGGATGTCTTAAGGTCCCGTCACGATCACCCGGTGCATACATCTGTCCTGCTTCGTGCAGAACAAGACTGACCCGTTGGATCGGTTTTGACGATTAATCTTGTCGAGAATGGGACCAAATTCGATTGATTGTGCGTTCAGGCGGCACGATCATGTGAATTTTGACGCACTGTTGACGCACACCTTGCGGTGGGCGTCACATAACAGTGAGGATAGTAGGCGATTTTGGCGCGTTTTACTAAATAGAATCCAGCGTCGCCGTCGCAGAAGTCGTCAAGGTCGTCGGAGGGACGGCGCTGGCGATATATTCGCGGAAGATGACTTCGGCGTATTTACCGTTCAGCAACATCGGCGCGCCTTTGACGAAGCCAGAAACCTCGGTGACGGTGCGGCGATTCTGTTGTTCGGGCGCTTGCGTTGCGATGACCGGACGGGTTTCGCCGTACGAAACAAGCGCTTCTAGACGCGAACGGCTGATGCCTTGGGTCGACAAGAAGTTGACGACCGCATTGGCGCGCGCCAAGCCGAGGCGTTTGTTGTAGGACGCGCTGCCGACCAGGTCGGTGTGCCCGTAAACATTGAAACGAATTTCCGGGAATTGCCGAATCCAGTTGGCTTGTGTGATCAGAACCGCCTGCGCGGCTGAGTCCAACTGGCTGGAATTGAACGCGAATGTGACCGTCGTGTCGACCTCGGCTGCAAAGCGCTGGCCCAATTGGACTGTTGCCTCGCCGGGGTTGGTCATTGCTTGATGGTTCGCAGCGGTGGCTGCACCAAAGTCGGCAGCGCCTGCAGGCAAAGCGGCATCGTTGTGGAAACCGGCCTCTTGGGCGCAACCCATCAAGGTCAGGGCGGCGGCGGTAACTGTTAGCAGAGTCTTCATCATACCGCCCCTATCATTCCATCACGTAGCCGTAGGACCCGCTAAAGTCCTGACGTGCCACTTCACCCGCGCCGCCTGATTTGGGGGCGTTCGATGCCGCTACACGGCCGAACAGGAACAGGTCCTTTTCGGATGGCGGCTGCACACGGTCTGTCGGCAAAGCCAAGGCTTGCCCACGGGTCGGTGTCACCAAATGCGGGGTGACGATGATCACCAGCTCGGTCTGTTCGCGGCTGTATTCGACGCTGCGGAACAGGGCACCCAAAACGGGCACGTCGCCCAGCCATGGCACCTGACCTTTAAGATCGGTGAAATCATCAGACAGCAAACCGGCGATGGCAAAGCTTTCGCCGTCGCGCATTTCAACTGTGGTCGATGTTTCGCGGCGCTTGAAGGCGTTGATAGTAAAGCCGTTCGCGGTAAAGCCGTTGGCCGTATCGATCGACGACACTGCTGCCTTCAGTTCCAAGTTGATGATGTCGCCATCAACAACCCGGGGTGTGAAGGTCATTTCCACGCCAAAGGGTTTGTATTCAACCGAAATTTCACCGTTGTCTTGGGAGACGGGCACGGGATATTCTCCGCCGGCCAAGAACTTAGCCTCTTGCCCCGAGAGCGCAGTCAAGTTCGGCTCTGCCAAGCTACGGACCACGCCGCGCGCTTCCAAAGCTTCTAGCAGAATGCCGACTTCAAGTCCGCCAGCGTTGAAGCCAAACAAGAATGCGCCGTTATTCCCATTCGTGGCGGGGGTGGACCCGCTAAAGGTATTGTTCACTGCGCCAGAGCTGACAAGCGTACCAGTGCCGCCAGTTGTACCAAGGTTGCCGTTCAGCGCGGTGCCCTGTGCTGCAATCGATGATGCCAGCGATTTGCTAACACTGCGTTGCATTTCGGCAAAACGGACCTTTAGCATGACCTGCTGGGTGCCGCCGACGCTCATAAGGTTGGAAACCCGGTCAGGGGCATACCGCTCAGCAAGTTCCAACGCGCGATCAAGCCGCGCAGTGCTGGTGACGGTGCCGGACAAGACGATACCGTTGTTCGCTGTGCGGACCTCGATCGGCTCTCCTGGCAGGATCTGCTCCAGCCGTTCTTTAAATTCCGCAATGTCAGGGGTGACCTGCACCTCGACGTTGCTGATCAGGCGGCCGTCTGGCCCCAAAATCGTCATCGTCGTGCGCCCTGGTTCCTTGCCCAGCAAATATATGCTGCGGTCCGACAAAGACGAAATGTCGGCGATACCAGGGTTTGCGATGGAAATTTCGGCGAAGGGTTCGTCGCTTTCAACCACGATCGCACGGTTCATGGGCACTGCCAAAGGGGCAGAAGCTGAACCGCGCACAACACGCAGTGTCTCCGCAGACGTAGTCATTGGAATGCTGGCCATCGCCAGCGAAAGGCTCGCTAGTGCGGCCTTCATGAATCTGTCATAGCTCATTGTGACCTGCCTCTCCGATCACGCCTTAGCGGAAATTATTTTCCGTCATTAGGGCCACCATGACCGGACCGCCTGATTATTGCAAGAATCAATGGTTTGCAGGTCGGACTTGATGTGGATAAAGCGCAACAGCTAGCCATTTTTTGTATGTCTGCTTGGCTCTGCGGACATAGAAAAAGCGCCGGGAACGTGGCCCAGGCGCCTTGTATTGGCTGCCATCAGTTTGTGCAGGCGATTTCCATCTGCACTTTTTCGGTGCCGCGGCGGACAGTCGTGTAGCAAGTCTGAGGGGCAGGGGCGACTTCGACGGGGGCTTCGGTAACGACGACGGGGGCTTCTGGCGGTTCTGGCAAGGTGATTGCCTGATCGCCATCGGGCACGACATTCAACGCAGAATCCGATCCGACGAGCGAGAGGCTGAGCTTGCCTTCGGACTGGGCCTGCGCAAGGCGGGCCACGTCAGCGGGGCTGACCTGAACGGTCACTGTGCGCGGGATGACAGTTTTGGTGTTGTTGCGGTTGGTGCTTTGATCAATCGCGATCAGCTCAATCGAGGATCCGATCAAGAATGTTTCGTCCTGCCGTGCGGTCGGGCCGACCGAGCCGGTCCAGTAGATGTCGACTCGGTTTCCGGGACGCAGGAAGCCTGAAACGCCAGTTCCGGCATCAACATAGATTGTAAACGCACGCATCATGGGGCGCAGGGTCTGCGTGATGCTGGCGATCTGGCCTTGCGGGGTCACTTTGGACGAAAGAACAATTTCGTTTGCGTCCATCGAGACGAGTACCGATCGGCTGATATCCATACCTTCAGGGAATAGGTCTTCTTTGGTTGCAAAAGAGCCTTCGGGAAGGAAGTCTTTGGCGTATCGGACCGCTATCAGGTCGTCGGGCATGATGGTGTCGCCAAAGGCCTTTGCCGAGTTGACCGCCAGTACTTCGACAGTTTCGACAATTTGTGCCGCGCGTTGGCGTTCTGCAATCAACGCAGATTCTGTATCGGCAACATAGCCTTTGACCATGTAGACGGCGAATCCTGCAAGCGCCATTCCCAGCACCAGCACTAATCCAAATACTGTACGCATGATTTATCCTTTCGTGGGGCCGTATAATCGCCGGAATTGGGCGGCAGGGCCGACGCGTCGGTGCTGTTGATTTAAGGTTCGGTCGCCGCGATGACGTCTGCGATATCTTCGGCCTTGGTCAGGGCGGACGGCTTAATGGCGACGGCGATGATCAGGCCAAGGCCCACTGTTGCAGCCGTTAGAACGACCCAATCTACGGTAATTGCGCCGTCTTCGGCAGCAATGAAATTTTTTAAAAATCGTGTCATGTCCAAGTTCTCCGATCTGGTGGCGACGCTTTTGCATCGCAGGGTATTGCGGCAAACTTGCGGCGGGGCCGTGGTACTTTCGTGCCCGGCACAACAAAAAAGCCGCGCCATGTAAGCGCGGCTTTGGTTTTTAGAGCTAAGCTTGCTTAGCCCTCAGCTGGCGGCGTAGTACCTGCAACTTCTTCGATATCCGTAACAATCGCCTTGGTCTTCTCGATTGCTGCGTTACGAACGGTCGTGCCGACCAGCAGGCCCAGGGCAACGATGGCAGCGGTCAGAACGACCCAGTCAACAGTCACAGCACCGTCTTCGTCGTTGCGGAAGTTTTTGATAAAGTTCAACATGTTAATTCCCTCCTCAGGGTATCGCTAGTGTTATAGTATCCCTTGCCGGATTATCGCGACCGGCCTCTTGTTTGGCCGCTCCCCGTCTTGGATGAGTTATATTTGCCCTGTGATTGCGTCTGAAATTAGGCCCGTTTCGCACTATTTTGGACGAGACTTAAGAAAGAGCAATAAAACTCATAAGTATCTGAATTAATGTGTGAATTTTATTAATTTACTACATTTTCGTTAATTTTTGCGTTGCGCGTTTGCGTCGAATACTGGCGAAAATGCCTTATTGTTCACGTCAAAGTAGCAATCACGCCGTGAACCTGCGACTCTCGGCGCAAAAGAAGCGTCGAGCAGGACGGAAAAATTATGAAAATCTTTACGGTGGGCTGTCTTGTGGTAGCCGGGCTGATGATGGGCGTCGCGGAATTGCGGGCTGAAAGCCGATTGCAGCCTGATTTTACCTTTAAAAGGGTAGGGGTGCCTAAGTCGGGCGGATCGCGGATTACTGTTCAGGTCGATCCCAACGCGGCCCCTGCGACAATGTTTGCGCCAAAACCCGAACAGACCGCTGCGGCTGTTATGACGCCGGACGGTGCTATCGCTCGCGTGCCGCAGTCCTCGGGGCTGGATTGGTTCTGGTCCACGATCTCTCCTGCTTTGGCGGACAGTGGGCCGGGGCGTCTGCATGATGCATTGACAGTGATTGCCCAGCCGCCAGAGGGAAAGTCGGTCCCCGCTCCACGTTTGCAGACATTGCAGGACATCGCGGCGCTACATGGGATCGAGATTCTGAAGGCGACCGTCGGCACAAAGGTCAGTCCGGCGTTGGTGCTGGCTTTGATCAGTGTGGAAAGCGCGGGGAATGCGCAGGCGGTTAGCGGGGCAGGGGCGCAGGGATTGATGCAACTGATGCCCGACACCGCCGCGCGTTTTAGCGTGACGGATAGCCTGTCGCCCGCACAGAACATTAAAGGCGGCGTGGCCTATCTGGATTGGTTGATGAACAAGTTCGATGGCGACCCGATTTTGGTGCTGGCGGGATACAATGCTGGCGAAGGGTCGGTGCGCGACAACAAAGGCGTGCCGCCCTTCGCGGAAACCCGCGGCTATGTGCCCAAGGTGCTAGCCGCTTTTGCCGTGGCAAAGGGCCTGTGCCTGACACCGCCAGAACTGGTCAGCGACGGCTGTGTGTTCGCGGTCAACAGGTCGTAATTGGTAGGCGGGCCAATCTGGCCCGCCTGTTTTGATTAGTCGACGATTGTGGCTTCGGTTGCAGCGCGCAATTCGTCCATCGTCACGTCCGTCGCACATTCGACGATCCGCAAACCGCCTTCGACGACATCCAGCACACCAAGGTTCGTGATGATCCGGTCCACGACGGCAGCGCCCGTCAGCGGCAGGGTGCAGGCCTTCAAGACTTTTGATTCGCCGTGCTTGTTGGCGTGATCCATGACGACAACGACGCGCTGCACGCCGGCGACAAGGTCCATCGCGCCGCCCATGCCTTTGATCAGCTTGCCGGGAATCATCCAGTTCGCCAGATCGCCATTCTCGGCGACTTCCATCGCGCCAAGAATCGCCATCGCGATCTTGCCGCCGCGGATCATGCCAAAGGACGTCGCAGAATCGAAGAACGCGGTCTGCGGCAGTTCGGTAATCGTCTGCTTGCCTGCGTTGATCAGGTCAGCGTCTTCTTCACCTTCAATCGGGAAAGCGCCCATGCCAAGCATGCCGTTTTCCGATTGTAACGTCACCTCGATCCCGTCGGGGATATAGTTGCTGACCAGCGTCGGGATGCCGATGCCAAGGTTTACGTACCAGCCGTCCTGCAATTCTTGTGCAGCGCGGGCTGCCATTTGGTTGCGATCCCAGCCCTTTTGCGTCCCAGCCATTATGCAGACTCCTTCTTGCGTGTCGTGCGCTGTTCGATCCGCTTTTCGTGCTCGCCTTGAATAATGCGATGCACATATACGCCGGGCAGGTGGATGCTGTCGGGCTCTAGGCTGCCTGTCGGCACGATCTCTTCGACCTCGACCACGCAGACCTTGCCGCACATGGCGGCGGGTGGGTTAAAGTTGCGGGCCGTCTTGCGGAACACAAGGTTGCCGGTCGCGTCCGCTTTCCAAGCCTTCACGATTGCCAGATCCGCGACGATGCCGCGTTCCATGATATAGGTCTGGCCGTCGAAGTCCTTGTGCTCTTTCCCCTCGGCGATCTGGGTGCCGACGCCGGTCTTGGTGTAAAAGCCAGGAATGCCGCAGCCGCCAGCGCGCATCCGTTCGGCTAGCGTGCCTTGCGGATTGAATTCGACCTCTAGTTCGCCAGCCAGATATTGACGCATGAACTCGGCGTTCTCGCCCACGTAAGAAGAGATCATCTTCTTAACCTGTTTGGTTTGCAGCAGGATGCCGATCCCGAAGTCATCGACGCCAGCATTGTTGGACGCAAAGGTCAGACCCTTAACGCCTGAGTCCTTGATCGCGCCCAGCAGAAGTTCGGGGATGCCACACAGGCCAAAGCCTCCGGCGGCGATTAGCATGTCATCGGTCAGCAGACCGTCCAACGCCTCGGCGGCAGAGCCATAGACTTTCTTCATCTCGCACCCTCAAAATTCAATTGCCCGGCGAACCTGCTAGGCGCGCCGGGCAATGTCAATCTGATGCGGGCCTTTGAAGCCTATTCCAAAACGTCGCCGTCATCGTCGTCTGGCGCTGGCTTAGCTTTTGGCGCAGCTTTTTTCGCAGCAGGCTTTTTGGTCGCCGTCTTAGTTGCAGTCTTCGCCGCTGTCTTTGCAGCAGGTTTCTTTGCGGCCGTTTTCGCGGCTGGTTTTTTGGCAGCGGCCTTTTTCGGAGCAGCCTTCTTTTTGGCCCCCGGTTTGGGTTTGCCAGATTTCGCAGCCCGTTCGTCCAACAGGTCCACCGCCTGCGCCAGCGTCAAATCCTCTGGCGTGATCGTGTCGGGGATCGTGGCGTTCAGCTTATCCCATTTCACGTAAGGACCATATTTTCCGTCATAGATATTAACCGGACCGCCAGCGGCCGGGTGTTCGCCCAACTCTCTCAACGCGACGGCTGCCTTGCCGCGGCTGCCGCGGCTGGCGACTTTTTCGGCCAATAGCTGCACCGCGTGGTTCATGCCAACGGTCCAGACGTCGTCCAACCCTTCGAGGTTGGCATTGGTGCCACCCCGGTCAGATGTCGTGTCAGCGTGTTTCAAATACGGACCATAGCGCCCGATGTTTGCCCAAACGTTAATGCCGTCTTCGGGGTGTGTTCCAATGAGTCGGGGCAGGGCGAGCAGGCGCACGGCCTCTTCTAGGCTAACCTCTTCAGGCTCCCACGCAGCAGGCACAGATTGACGTGGCGGCTTCGGCACCTCCTCTGTCGCGGCACCGCGCTGTGCGAAGGGGCCAAAGCGGCCTTTGAAGATGCGGATCTCTTCGCCTTGATCCTCGCCCAGCAGCTTGCCGTCAGGGGGAATTGCAGACTTTTCCGCCTCTGGATCGGGGGGGCCGAAGGGCCGGGTGTAGCGGCATTCAGGGTAATTCGAGCAGCCGATGAACGCGCCGCCGGACCGGGCTGTGCGCATCGACAGACGGCCCGCGCCGCAGTTGGGGCAAAGGCGTGGATCGGTGCCATCGCCGGGATCGGGGAAAAGGTGCGGTTCCAGCACCTCGTTGATCTTGTCCAGAACTTCGCCGATGCGCAGATCGGCGGTTTCAGCAATCGCTGCGGAAAAGTCGCGCCAGAACCGTTCAAGCAGCTTTTTATAGTCGCCTTCTCCGGCGCTTACCTTGTCGAGCTGATCTTCTAGGTCGGCAGTAAAGTCGTATTCAACGTAGCGGTGAAAATAGTTCGACAGGAACGCTGTCACCAGCCGCCCTTTATCCTGGGGAATCAGGCGGTTCTTGTCTTTTTCGACATAGCCGCGATCCTGAATCGTCGTGACGATGCTGGCGTATGTGGAGGGGCGGCCGATGCCGAGCTCTTCCATGCGCTTGACCAGTGTCGCTTCGGTATAGCGGGGCGGGGGAAGGGTGAAATGTTGTTCACTATCAACAGATTGCTTTTTGGCAACCTCGCCCTGTTCGATCTGCGGCAGACGCTTGTCGTCTTCGTCCGTGCTGTCGTCGCGGCCTTCCTCGTAGACACGCAGGAAGCCGTCGAACAGCATGACCTGACCGTTGGCACGCAGCATGACTTGCCCATCCTTGCTGCCCACATCCACGGTCGTGCGTTCCATCCGCGCCGCTTCCATTTGGCTGGCCAGCGTGCGCTTCCAGATCAGATCATACAGCTTGCGCTGATCGGCATCCTTGATCTCTGCTTGCGTTGCGTCGACCATCATATCCGTCGGGCGGATACATTCGTGCGCCTCTTGCGCGTTCTTCGCCTTGTTTTTGTAGATGCGGGCGTCTTTGGGGACGTAATTGTCGCCAAACTTCGCCTTGATCGCGTCGCGCGCACCGGTCACCGCTTCTGGTGCCATGTCGATGCCGTCGGTCCGCATATACGTGATGAACCCGGCCTCATACAGGCGCTGTGCAACGCTCATGCACTGCTTTGCGCCCATGCCGAATTTACGGCTGGCTTCCTGTTGCAATGTCGAGGTCATGAAGGGTGGGCTGGGGTTGCGGCTGGCGGGCTTCGCCTCCACGCTTTGGACGGACAGATCGCGCGAGGTGATCGCCTGCACAGCCATTTCGGCCTGCGTTGCGTTACCCAGATCGAATTTATCAAGTTTTTTGCCGCCAAGAACCGTCAGGCGCGCCTCGTAATTTGCGCCGCGGGGGTTTTCCAAAACCGCGCGGACGGTCCAATATTCCTGATTGCGAAAGGCTTCGATTTCCATCTCGCGTTCGACGATCAAACGCAGGCAGACCGACTGAACCCGGCCTGCGGATTTCGCGCCGGGCAGTTTGCGCCACAGCACAGGCGACAGGTTGAAACCCACCAGATAATCCAGCGCGCGGCGCGCCAGATAGGCGTCCACCAGCGGTTGGTCGACTTGGCGGGGATTTTTCATCGCTTCGGTTACGGCGGATTTCGTAATCGCGTTAAAGACGACGCGGCTGGCAGATTGAATTTTCAGCCCGCGCTTGTTCTGCAACTCTTCTTGCAGGTGCCACGAAATCGCCTCGCCCTCTCTGTCAGGGTCGGTTGCGAGGATCAGGTGCGGGTCTTCTTTCAGCGCATCGACGATGGCCTTGAGGTGCTTTTTGGAATCGCTCGCGACCTCCCACAGCATGGTAAAGTCTTCGTCCGGTAGGACCGAGCCGTTCTTTGGCGGCAGGTCGCGGACGTGGCCGTAGGATGCCAGCACCGTGAAATCCTGCCCCAAATACTTGTTGATCGTCTTGGCTTTCGCCGGGGATTCGACAACGACAACTGGCATGGAAAACCTTGCTTTTACTAGAGGGCACACTGGCCGCGCAACATGGTCGGCTTGTCCCTAAGTTGTCAATCCGGCGGCGTAGCGCCAGTGCCAAACCGCTTGATGCGCCTTACTGCGTTGAAATTAATGATAAACAAATTTTCCAGCGGGGGGCCGCTTAGTTGGTGCGTGACAATAGCCCGCCGGCAGAGCGGGCAATGAGGCCCTCAAGCTCTAGGTCGACAAGCGCTGGTGCGACGACGGGGGCAGCCCCGCCAAGGTCGCGGATTAGCTGATCTTCGGCCATCGGGGACACGCCAAGACGGTTCAGGATCAAGTTGTGCAGCGCCGCAGTTTCGCGCAATCCGCGCTGCGGTTTTGGGGGGCGGTCTGGCGCTTGCGGGTGGTCTGGTGTTTGCGAATGATCTGGCATTCGCAGCGGCAGTTCAGGGGCGGCGCAGGGCAGGGTGCCGACGGCTTCGATCACGTCAGCGGCGCAGCGGATCAACGTTGCCCCATCACGGATCAGCATGTTGCACCCGGCGGCGCGGGCATCAAAGGGGTGGCCCGGCACGGCGAGCACGTCGCGGTTGGCATCCAGCGCATTGCGGGCGGTGATCAGGCTGCCTGACTTGGCCGCCGCTTCTACGATGACCACGGCGCGCGACAGGCCCGCGATAATGCGATTGCGCGCGGGAAAGTGCCGGGCCTGTGGTTGCAAGCCCATTGGCATTTCCGACAGGCGCAGTCCCTGCGCCCCAATCTGCTGTGCCAGCACACTATTTTCGCGCGGATAAATCACATCGACCCCGCCCGCCTGGACCGCAACGGTGCCACCTTCCAGCGCAGCGTGGTGGGCGGCGGCGTCAATGCCGCGCGCAAGGCCGGACACCACGACAAAGCCTGCGGCGGTCAGATCGGCGGCCAGCGCTTTTGCCATACGGGTGCCAAGGGACGATGCATTGCGGGCACCAACCATGGCGATCATGGGCCGTTGCAGCAGGTTAATTTGACCGATTGCCCATAGCATGGGCGGTGCATCGGAAAGATCGTCAATGACCGCAGGCCAACCCGGATCGCCCTGCATCAGCAATTGCGCACCGGCCTTTTGCCCAGCCTTCAGTTCGGCGGCAACAACGCCCTCTGGGCAAATGCTGTAGTCTGATACGCCAGCCGCTGCGGCGATATCTGGCAGGGCGTCAAGCGCTGCAAGCGCCGTGCCGTGTTCGGCAAGCAGTCGGCGATAGGTTGCTGGCCCGACCCGGCGAGAGCGCAGAAGACGAAGGTGATGGAACCTGGGGGCATCCTGGGGGGGGATGTGGTGCGTGGTCGGGAAACGTTCCACTTTTGAACCATACCTTCGTCTTGCTGCCTGATCAGATTAGAATCCCAAGGGTTAATAGGTTCTGAATCATTTCAGCAATTTAAGACGTTTTTGATCGGTCAGGCCGATCCGCCCACGGTCAGCCCCCCGATCATCAGGCTAGGTTGGCCGACGCCCACGGGCACCCACTGGCCTGCCTTGCCACAATTCCCGATGCCGGCGTCGAGCGCGAGGTCATTGCCGATGCCGCGAATCTGCTTCAGCGCGGTCGCGCCGTCACCGATTAAGGTTGCGCCCTTGATCGGCGCGCCAACGACGCCGTCTTTGACGCGGTAGGCCTCTGTGCAGGAAAACACGAACTTGCCGTTGGTGATATCGACCTGACCACCGCCAAAGCCAACCGCATAGATCCCGTCCTTCAGGTCTGCGACCAGATCGGCGGGGGGCGTGTCGCCAGCCAGCATATACGTGTTCGTCATCCGCGGCATCGGCGCATGGGCATAGCTTTCGCGCCGCCCGTTGCCGGTGGGTTCGACGCCCATCAGGCGGGCATTCTGCCGGTCCTGCATGTAGCCAACCAGCACGCCGTCATCGATCAACACATTCTTGGCGCTGGGCGTGCCTTCATCGTCCACAGTGATCGAGCCGCGACGGTCGGGGATCGTGCCATCGTCCAGCACTGTCACGCCTTTGGCCGCAATCTGTTGGCCCATCAGGCCCGCAAACGCGCTGCTGCCTTTGCGGTTAAAGTCGCCCTCTAGCCCGTGGCCAATCGCTTCATGCAGTAAGATGCCTGGCCAGCCTGGCCCAAGCACCACGTCCATCACGCCTGCTGGCGCGGCTTCGGCCGTCAGGTTGACCAGCGCGATGCGCAGCGCTTCGCGGGCGACGCCTTGCCAGTGGTCGGGCGCGATCAGGCCGATCAACGATGCGCGGCCACCGCCGCCCATGCTGCCGCTTTCCCGGCGGCTGCCGTCCTCGACGATGACAGAGATATTGATGCGGCTCATCGGCCGAATATCCGTGACGACAGTCCCTTCGGGGCGCAAAATCACGACCTCTTGCAAGGATGCGCCCAAGGATGCGCTGACCTGCACGATGCGCGGGTCTAGATCGCGGCAGAAGGCGTCGATCTGGCGCAGCAGGTCGATTTTTGCCGGAAAGGTCGCCTCTGCCACCGGGTCAACGTCGCTATAAAGCTTTACGTTCGTCCCCTTGGGCCCGGCCGCCAGTGTGCCGCCGCCATCACCGACGGCCAAACGCGCCGTCGCCACAGCCCGCCGCAGCGCATGTTCGTCAATGGTCGAGGCGTGGGCATAACCGGCACGCTCGCCCCGCACGGCGCGCAGGCCGAAGCCTTCGGACGCATCATAGCTGGCGTTTTTTACACGCCCATCGTCCAGCACAAGGCTTTCCGACCGGCGGCGTTCAATGAACAATTCACCGTCGTCAGCGCCCTGAACGGCGTCCCGCAACAGGCCGAGGGCTGCATCCTGATCGAGGTGCGTCGTGAACGGGCGGAAGGCGTCAGCGGTCATTTAGGCATCCTTAAGCGGGGCAAGTTAAACACACACATCGCGCCAAAGCGTCTCTTTGACGCAATCGTGGTTCTTGAGTTGTCCCTCAGGATATGGGACACGCTGGGCAGGATACAACGGGATTCCGTGTCGGCCGCATCGTCGGTGGCCCCGCGCAATCGTCACGCCGCAGGGGGGAAAACCCTGCGCCGGAGCAAAAGGGAAAGACATGCGAGTGAGCAATTTCGCCAAGACTGCCTGGACCACCATGGGTCTTATTCTTGCCGGTGCCGCGGCCAATGCGCAGGACGTGAACGTGGAATTGCCCGTCATCGGTGCCCCCCATGCGAACGGAATCGGTTTTCAAGAAGCTGTCACCAGCATTGCGCGCGACGTGCATTGGCTGGACGGCATGCTGCTGTGGATCATCACCGCGATCGTGCTTTTCGTGTCTGGTCTGATGATTTGGACCTTCTGGAAGTTTAACCACAAGACGAACCCAAAGCCCGCTGGCTTTACCCACAACAGCCCGCTGGAAATCGCTTGGACCGTCGTGCCAATCATCGTTCTGGTGTTCATCGGTGCGTTCTCTTTGCCGGTTTTGTTTAACCAGCAGGAAATCCCTGAAGGCGACATCACCATCAAGGTGACAGGCTACCAGTGGTATTGGGGCTACGAATACGTTGACGAAGGCGTCGCGTTCGAATCCTTCATGCTCGCTCCTGAAGAGCTGGCCGATTACGGTTACACCGACGATTTGTACAAGCTGGCAACCGATCAGGCGATCATCCTGCCTGTTGGCAAGACTGTCGTGATGCAGCTGACCGGCGCTGACGTGATCCATTCGTGGACCATCCCTGCCTTTGGTGTGAAGCAAGACGCCGTGCCTGGCCGTTTGGCGCAACTGTGGTTTAACCCAGAAAAAGAAGGCATCTACTTTGGCCAGTGCTCTGAGCTGTGTGGCAAAGACCACGCCTATATGCCGATCACCGTCAAGGTCGTCAGCCAAGAAGTCTACGATGCTTGGTTGATCGAAGCGAAAGACCAGAACGGCGTCTGATCGCAGTTGCGATTAGGGACCAAATTTGCATACGGCGCGACCCGGTGATTACCTCGGGTCGCGTCCCTTTTATCCGAGCTGCTGAAGGCGCAAACCATGTCTGACATGAGCCTGCACGAAACCACCCCAGAGACCGAGTACGAGGCGCAGATGGGCGATTATTTCGCCTTGATGAAGCCGCGCGTGATGTCGCTGGTGGTGTTCACAGCCCTTGTTGGCCTTCTTGTGGCACCGACGCCGGTCCATCCCTTTATCGGGTTCGTTGCGATTTTGTGCATCGCCGTTGGGGCAGGGGCCTCTGGTGCGCTGAACATGTGGTGGGATGCGGATATCGACGCCCGCATGCGCCGCACGGCGAAGCGCCCCATTCCTGATGGCCGCGTCAAACCGGGCGAAGCGCTGGGCCTTGGCCTGACGTTGTCCTGCTTTGCTGTTGTGCTGCTTGGGCTTGCGACCAATTGGGTCGCGACCGGGTTGCTGGCCTTTACAATCTTCTTTTACGCCGTCGTTTATTCGATGTGGCTCAAGCGCGCGACGCCACAGAATATCGTGATTGGCGGCGCTGCTGGTGCGTTCCCTCCGATGATCGGCTGGGCCGTTGCGACTGGGGGAATCAGCATTGATTCGGTCCTGATGTTCGCGCTGATCTTTATGTGGACGCCGCCGCACTTCTGGGCGCTCGCGCTGTTTGTGAAAACGGACTATGGCGACGCTGGCGTGCCGATGCTGACCGAAACCCATGGTCGCCGCGTTACCCGTAACCACGTGCTGGCCTATTGCGTGCCGCTGGTCGCTGTGGCGATTGGACTTGGCTTCACCTCGATCGGGGGCTGGGTCTATTTGGCGGTGGCAGTGTTCTTTAACGCTTGGTTCCTGAAAGGCTGCTACGACATTTGGCGCCGGGACGATGCACAGGCCGAGGCGGACAATTACAAGGTCGAGATCAAGACCTTCAAAGTGTCTCTCTATTACCTTTTCGCGCATTTCGGTGCCCTCCTGATCGAGGCTGCCTTGCGCGCCAACCATATCGGAGGCCTGTAAATGGCAATCCAAGTCGAACATGAAATCCACAAACGCCGCCGTGGCCGCAACATGGGCGTTGGCATTTTGCTGCTGGCGTTTATTGGTGTCGTCTTCGGGCTGACCGTGGTGAAGGTTCTGCAACTGGGCGACTTGCGCAAGTTTGAGACATTTGACCACGTTGTGCGCCCGCAGATCGTGCCTGATACTCCTGAAACAACTGTTCCATTACCAGAGGTTTCAAACTGATGCTTTTCCCTAGGCTTACCGGTGCCAATCGCACCCTTGCACAGACGGTTGCTGTCGTTGCGGTGATGGTTGGCCTCGCGTTTGCGTCCGTGCCTTTTTATTCGTGGTTCTGCCGGGTTACGGGCTTTTCCGGCTATACCAATGTCGCGGCCGCCGGGTCTGACACGATCCTTGATCAGACGATTAAAGTCCGCTTTGACGCGTCTCTTGATCGCGATATGCCGTGGACCTTTACGCCGGTGCAGCGGGAAATGACCCTGCGCCTCGGCGAAACTGGCCTTGCATTTTACGAGGCGCATAACCCGACTGACCGTGTTGTGTCGGGGCAGGCCGCCTATAATGTCACCCCTTACGAGGCGGGCGGCTTTTTCGATAAGATCGAATGCTTCTGCTTTACCGAGCAAACCTTGCAGCCCGGAGAGACGGTACAGATGCCCGTCAGCTTTTATGTTGATCCGGCAATTATCGAAGACCGCGATGCGAAGTATGTCCATACGATCACATTGGGTTATACCTTTTACGAGATTGACCCACCCGAAACCACACAACAGGCATCCGCCGACGCGAATCTTTTGACAACCGCGCCAGCCAACGCCATAGACACCAACTAACGACCGCGACCAGCAGCACGGGAAAACAACAACATGGCTCACGAAAAGAACCACGACTTCCACATCCTCGCACCGTCGATCTGGCCATTCGCCGGTTCGCTAGGCGCATTTATCATGCTGTTCGGCGGCACACTGTGGATGCACGATCACGGGCCATGGGCGTTCCTAGTCGGCTTGGCGCTGGTGCTTTACGTCATGTTCGCTTGGTGGTCCGAAGTCGTCCACGAAAGCCAGATTGGCGATCACACCCCGGTTGTCCGCATCGGCCTGCGTTACGGCTTCATCATGTTCATCATGTCCGAAGTCATGTTCTTTGCCGCCTGGTTCTGGTCCTTCTTTAAGCACGCCATGTACCCGATGGGCCCGATGAGCCCCATCGTTGATGGTGTTTGGCCGCCTGCAGGGATCGAGACATTCGATCCATGGCACCTGCCGCTGATCAACACGCTGATCCTGCTCTGCTCTGGCGCGGCTGCGACTTGGGCACACCACGCGCTGGTGCACGAAAACAACCGTCAGGATATGAAGTGGGGCCTGATGCTGGCCGTCGCTTTGGGCGCGCTGTTCACCGTGTTTCAGGCGTACGAGTATTCGCACGCGGCCTTCGGCCTTGCTGGCAACATCTACGGTGCGAACTTCTACATGGCGACCGGCTTCCATGGTTTCCACGTTCTGATCGGTACGATCTTTCTGCTGGTCTGCTTGATCCGCGTCTACAAGGGCCACTTCACCCCTGAAAAGCACGTCGGTTTCGAGGCCGCAGCTTGGTACTGGCACTTCGTTGACGTCGTCTGGCTGTTCCTCTTTGCCTCGATCTACATCTGGGGCGCATAAGCGCGATCCACGCACCGAATTTGAAAAGGCGGCCCCAGCGGGTCGCCTTTTTGCATAAGACCGGACCTTCACCCCGCGCGCCAAACGCGGTAAGGCAACCCGGTCTGATCCAAGGGGCGACATCGATGCTGCGCAAGATTTTCTTTCCCCTGCTAATGGGCGTCGCCGGTTGCGCCGTCCTGATCGCGTTGGGGACATGGCAGGTGCAGCGCCTGACGTGGAAGACAGCCATTCTGGACCAGATCACAGCGACCATCATTGCTCCGCCCGTGGCGCTGCCCGCGAACCCCGATCCTGTCGCCGACGAATATCTACCCGTTATGGTTTCGGGGCAGATCATCGGCGCACCCTTGTCGGTGCTTGTCAGCACGGCGGATAACGGCGCAGGCTATCGCACCATCACGGCATTTCAAACCGACGCGGGCCGCACGATTGCGGCCGATTTTGGCTTTCTGTCCCTTGATGATCGCGGCGCGGCGCTGCCGACGGGGCAGGTGACGCTGACGGGCAATCTGCTTTGGCCGGACGAGGTGGACAATTGGACGCCGGAGCCCGATGTCGCCACGGGCATCTGGTTCGCCCGCGATCTGCCTGCCATGGCCAGGGCCTTGAACGCAGAGCCTATTTTGCTGGTCGCCCGCAATATTGACCCCGTCAGCCCCACCGTCCCTATGCCGGTCGGGATCGAGGGGATCCCCAACGACCACCTTGGCTATGCCATTACGTGGTTCATGCTGGCTATCGGCTGGGCGCTGATGACTGGCCTTTTGATCTTTCGCACACTTCGCCAAAAGGACGCCTGACATGCGCTATATTTCGACCCGCGGGCAGGCCCCGATCCTGTCGTTTGAAGACACCATGCTGACGGGCCTTGCCTGGGATGGCGGCCTTTATGTGCCGGAAACGATCCCGACACTAACCCCCGATCAGATCGCCGCAATGGCTGGGCAAAGCTATGAGGACGTGGCCTATACCGTCATGCGCCCCTTTATCGGTGACACCTTTACCGACGCGCAATTCCGCGAGCTGATCGCCAAGGCCTATGCCGGATTTGGCCACGCCGCCCGCGCGCCATTGGTGCAGTTGGCCCCGAACCATTTCTTGCTGGAACTGTTCCACGGCCCAACGTTGGCGTTCAAAGACTTTGCGATGCAGCTGATTGGTCAGATGTTTCAGGCCGCGCTTGCCCGCTCTGGCAACCGCGTCACGATTGTCGGTGCGACATCGGGCGATACCGGTTCTGCAGCGATAGAGGCGTTTCGCGGTCTTGATGCCGTGGATGTCTTTATCCTGTACCCGCATGGCCGCGTGTCCGAAGTGCAGCGCCGCCAGATGACCACGCCGACCGAATCCAACGTCCATGCGATTGCCGTGGATGGCGATTTCGACGGTTGTCAGGCGCTGGTGAAGGATATGTTCAACGACTTCCAGTTCCGCGAAGACGTGCGGCTGGCGGGGGTGAACTCGATCAACTGGGGCCGGGTGTTGGCGCAGGTGGTGTATTACTTCACGTCCGCCGTGTCGCTGGGTGCGCCGCATCGCAAAGTCAGCTTTACCGTGCCAACGGGCAATTTTGGTGACATCTTCGCGGGCTATATCGCCAAGCAGATGGGCCTGCCGATTGGCGAGTTGGTTGTTGCGACCAATATGAACGACATCCTGCATCGCACACTGGAAACCGGCGCTTATACCAAAGACAGCGTGACCCCGACGATCAGCCCGTCGATGGATATTCAGGTCAGCAGTAACTTTGAACGCGCGCTGTTTTATGCCTATGGCCAAGACGGCGCCGCCGTTGCCAGCCAAATGGATGATCTGAAAAAGGGTGGCTTTAAGATTTCCCAAGGTGCCATCGACGCGCTGCGCAGCGCTTATGCCTCTGGCCGGGTGTCAGAGGGTGACACATCCGAGACGATCACCCGCTATCTGGCAGAGCATGGCGAACTGCTGTGCCCGCACACGGCTGTTGGTGCAAATATCGGCGAGAAGCACCTTGGCACCGTTCCGATGGTCACACTGGCCACGGCACACCCCGCAAAATTCCCCGCTGCGGTCGAGGCTGCGACAGGCATCCACCCCCCCTTGCCCCCGCGCATGGCGGACCTGTATGACCGCCCCGAACGGATAACACGCAGCAAGGGTGACCTTGTTGCAATCCAGAAAATCATCAAGGACCGGATCACGTCTTGACCATTGAACTTCACACGCTGTCCAACGGCTTTCGCGTTGTAACCGAACATATGCCGGGGCTGGCCAGCGCCTCTGTTGGCATCTGGGTGAACGCGGGCGGCCGCCACGAGGCCGAAGAGCAGAACGGCATTGCGCACTTTCTGGAACACATGGCGTTCAAGGGCACAGACACCCGGACGTCCCTGCAGATCGCAGAGGCGATCGAGGATGTGGGCGGCTATATCAACGCCTACACCAGCCGGGAAACGACGGCCTATTACGCGCGCGTGCTCGAATCGGACGTCGGGCTTGGCCTTGATGTGATCGCTGATATCCTGCTGAACCCGCTGTTCGAGGACCACGAGATCGAGACAGAGCGCGGCGTGATCTTGCAAGAGATCGGCCAAGCGCTGGATACGCCAGACGATATCATCTTCGACTGGCTGCAAGAGGTCGCTTATCCCGACCAGCCCATTGGGCGCACGATCTTGGGACCAGAGGAGCGGGTCGAGAAGTTTACCCGCGATGATCTGACGGGCTTTGTCGGCACGCATTATGGCCCGAACCAAATGATTCTTGCCGCCGCTGGCGCAGTCGATCACGACGCATTGGTTGCGCAGGCGGAAAAGCTGTTTGGACATCTGCCAGCGCGTCCGCGCACTGGCCTGATCCAACCCGCGAAATTCGTTGGCGGCGAGCGGCGCGAGAGCAAGAAGCTGGAGCAAGTCCACTTTGCACTGGCGTTCGAGGGGCCGGATTACCGCGATCCCGCGATCTACACCGCTCAGATTTATGCCAGCGCGTTGGGCGGCGGCATGTCGTCCCGTCTGTTTCAAGAAATCCGTGAAAAGCGCGGGCTGTGCTATACGATTTTTGCGCAGGCCGGAGCCTACGAGGATACAGGCCTGACCACGATCTATGCGGGCACCAGCGCCGAAGAGATCGAAGAGCTTGCCAATATCACCATGGACGAGATGAAGCGCGCCGCCGACGACATGACGGCAGCCGAGGTCGCACGATCGCGTGCGCAGATGAAGGCTGGCTTGCTGATGGGACTAGAAAGCCCATCGAACCGGGCAGAGCGTCTGGCGCGGCTGCTGGCGATCTGGGACCGTATCCCGACTGTCGCGGAAACGGTGGAAAGCATTGACGCCGTCACCACGGGCGACGTGCGCGATTTTGCCGCCCGCACGGCGCAGGCTGGTGCGGCGCTGACGCTTTATGGTCCCGCCGACGCGGCCCCCTCGCTAGAGGCGCTGCGCGCGCGACTGGTCGCCTGATGCTGGGGCGGGCGCGCAAGGTTCGGCTAGAGACCGAACGCCTTATGTTGCGCCCGCCGATGCATGCCGACTTTCGCCCTTGGTGCGGGTTGCGCGAAGCCAGCCACGATTTCCTGCAACCGTGGGAGCCGACCTGGGCTGCCGATCATTTTAGCCGCAAATCATTCACGAACCGGGTGTATTGGTCGCAACGGTCGATCCAGCAGGGCAGCGCAGTGCCGTTGTTCCTGATCCGCCACAGCGACAACCAACTGATCGGGGCGATTACGCTTGATAATATCCGCCGCGGTCCGGCGCAGGCGGGGACAACGGGCTATTGGATCGGGCAATCTTTTGCGCGCCAAGGCTATATGCGCGAGGCGATCAAAGCGCTGGTGCACTACGCCTTTACCGCGCTGGACCTGAGCCGGATCGAGGCAGGGTGCCTGCCCGAAAACGCGCCTTCGCGCCGGCTCTTGGAAAACTGCGGATATAAATACGAGGGCGTCGCGCAAAGCTATTTGCAGATCGACGGGCGCTGGCGCAATCACGTGCTTTACGCCAACCTGCGCCATGACCGGCGGGGGCGCACTGACGTCGGCTAGGCGCTACGCCACCGATACGCGGCAGGGCATCTTGACGGCAGCGTGCAATCGCACAATGCATGGCGGCATGCGCTGGATTTTTCTTTTGTTGATGTGTGCAGGGTGTAGCCCGGCCTTACTGCGAACCACCGGGGCGCAGGACCCTTTTGTGTATGACGCTGCAGCCGTGGCGCAGGCCGATAAGGTCGCCCTTTTTATCCCCGGGGCTCTGTCGTCAATCGAAGTCTTTGGCCCTTCAAAAGACTGGGAAGCCGCAGGTTATACCCGCGCTTTTTACCGCTATCCCGGCCTTGATGGCCTGCCGACAGACCACCGCCTTGACCCGTCAACTGCCGCTGCTGATGTCGTTCAATTTGCCAGTAAGTTGGCCCCAGACGCACAGCTGGTCTTGGTCGGCTATTCTACAGGCGCATTGATCGCGCTAGAGGCCGCGCCTGACATAAATCCCGCCCATCAGGTCCGCGTGGCCGCGATGTCGCCGTCGGTCGAACACGCTGGTGGATTGCAGACGATTGTGTCCGGCGCAGGTGATGTCGTGCGGGCGGTTTATGCGACAAAGTCGGTGGCAAAGGAAAAAGTCTGGCCTCGGTTCTGGGCAGGGCTTTTGTTCGGCAGAGAAGAACTGGCCGCGCCAACCGCTTCGCCTGAATTGCAGGACGCGGTGGCGCGGGGGGCCAAGATCCAGACGCAGCTGGATACGCAAATCGCGTTTGCGCATATGCTCGCGCTGCCCGGCTGGCGTCTGCCTGATGATCTGGACCTAACGGGCATCCCGGTCGCGTTTTTCATCGGCCTAAGTGATCCGGTCTTCTCGACCCGCCAAACAACCAATTTTTCGCGAAAAATCGGCGGCGTCCCCATCCTTGGTTATCCGGGGCAGGGGCATCTGTTGTTCTTTACCCTGCCAGATGTCTTCACCGATATGCTTGATTTTGCCGAAGGCCGCCCGCCCCGATTGCGTTAAGGTCCGGCCGTTTCCGATCGTCGGGGCGTTTGCGCTGGACACCGCCCGGCGTGCCCTTACCTTTGCCTCGACAAAGAATGGAGCCGCCATGCTGACCCCGGCCACGACCGATACCCTTGCCGATCTGCGCGCGTCCTTGCCCGCAGATACCTTTCGCGATGATACCGCGCCTTACCTAACCGAACCACGCGGTCGCTGGGCAGGAAGCGGGATCGTCGTCGCGCCGCGCACGACGGATCAGGTTGCGCAGATCGTACGTTATTGTCACGAACGGCACATCGCTGTCGTGCCATACGGTGGCGGCACCGGATTGGTCGGCGGCCAGCTGATGGGGCAGGGGGATGTGCCGCTTGTGCTGTCGCTAGAGCGCATGAATGCAATCCGCGCGACCTATCCCAGCGAATCCGTTCTGGTGGCCGAGGCCGGGGCGATCTTGGCTGATGTGCAAAAGGCCGCAGAAGATATTGGGCGGATGTTCCCGCTCTCGCTTGCCTCTGAAGGGTCGGCGCGGATTGGCGGGTTGCTGTCGACCAATGCAGGCGGCGTGAATGTGCTGCGTTACGGCAATGCGCGCGCCCAGTGTTTGGGGCTGGAGGTGGTGCGCCCGGACGGCAGTATTTGGAACGGGTTGTCGCGCCTGCGCAAGGATAACACCGGATACGATCTGCGCGATTTGATGATCGGGGCAGAGGGCACGCTTGGCATTATCACAGCCGCCGCCTTGCGCCTTGTGCCGCAGCCTGCTGCTGTTGGGGCCGCAATGTTGGCCGTGCCATCCCCTGCCGCGGCGCTGGATTTGCTTGCGCTGGCCCAGTCGCGCCTTGGTGACGGGATTTCCGCGTTCGAGATGATCCACCGTCAGGGCCTAGATTTTCTGGACGAGGTCGGCCCGGCTTTTAAGGCCCCCTTTGCTGTGCACCCCGAATGGATGGTGCTGATTGATATCGGTATGCCCGCCGGGCTTGCCCCTGACGCGGCGCTGGAAACCCTGTTCGAGGCTGCGGCCGAGGCGGGGCTTGTGACCGACGGCGTGATTGCCCGGTCCGGTGCGGACCGCGATGCGCTGTGGCATATCCGTGAAAGCATTCCAGAGGCGAACCGGCGCATCGGCTCTATTTCGTCCCACGATATTTCGCTGCCGCTGAGCCTTGTGCCTGATTTCATCGTCGAAGGTGGCAAGCGGTTGGCGCAGGTTGGTCATTTCAGGATCAACTGCTTTGGTCATCTGGGGGACGGTAACCTGCACTACAACGTCTTTCCCTTACCCGGAGAGACGCGCAGCGATCACGAAGATAAGCGTGCCGCGGTGAAGGATTGCGTCCATGATCTGACCCACGAGATGGGTGGATCGGTCAGCGCCGAACACGGCGTTGGGCGGCTAAAGGTCGGCGATCTGGAAAAATACGGCGATCCGGCCAAGCTGGCGATGATGCGTGCGATTAAATTAGCACTCGATCCCCACGGCATTATGAATCCCGGTGCCGTGCTACGCACGTTAACTGACGATTAAGGATCAAGACGCATAAGGGAGGAAGAAAGCCGGTGAATCACTGGACTTCCTCCCAGGTCAGAAGACCTATGCTGCGACCTTCGAAAGAGGTCTTGCCGGAAAATCCGGCGCAGCCGGTCTGCGGATCTAGTCGCGGCGGCGCGGGTTAAATGCCAACGCCGCCGCAGCGCCTTTAGTGGCCTTCGTAGGCACACAGCGCATGGACATCCATGCCGAGCGCTTCCAACTTTGCCCGTCCGCCTAGTTCAGGCAGGTCGATGACAAAGGCGCAGCCAGTGACCTGTGCGCCAAGGCGTTCAATCAGCTTGATCCCCGCCTCTGCCGTGCCGCCAGTGGCAAGCAGGTCGTCAACCATCAGCACGCGTTCGCCCGGCTTCAGCGCGTCGTCGTGGATTTCGACAATCGCCTCGCCGTATTCCAGCGTGTAGGCCTGCTCGATGCATTTGGCGGGCAGCTTGCCCTTTTTGCGGATGGGCACAAAGCCGACGGACAACTGGTGGGCAATCGCGCCGCCAAGGATAAAGCCGCGCGCTTCTAGCCCGACAACCCGGTCGATGGGCTGACCAGCATAGGGGTGCAGCAACTGGTCGATCGCCATGCGAAATCCGCGCGGGTCGGCAAACAGGGTCGTCACATCGCGAAACATGATCCCTTCGTGCGGGAAATCGGGGATCGTGCGGATATAGTCCTGAACGGTTTTCATGCGGTGTCCTTTGGGTTCAGAACGCGGCCCGCGACCGCGCCCAGTTTTGCCACCAGCGCAGGGTCGCGCCGGTCGGGGGATGTCATAATCGCATGGGCCAATGCCTGATCGCAGTCGCTAGCGCAAGCTTTGGGCAGCATCGCGGCAAGCGCCATGACCATATCGCGCGCCTTTGTGCCGTTGCCTTGCAGGGTGCGGATCACGTCGGCGACGTCGACGGCATCGTGATCCGGGTGCCAGCTGTCGTAGTCGGTGATCATCGCGACAGAAGCATAGTGCAGCTCTGCCTCTCGGGCGAGTTTCGCCTCTGGCATGTTTGTCATGCCGATCACGTCGCAGCCCCAGCTGCGGTACATCAGGCTTTCCGCCCGGGTGGAAAATTGCGGGCCTTCCATCGCCAGATAGGTGCCGCCGTCATGCACGCGAATACCGGCCGCGCGGGCCGCAGAAACGCAGGCGGCGGAGAGGTCGGGGCAGACCGGGTGGGCGACGCTGACGTGCGCGACGCAGCCGGTGCCAAAGAACGATTTTTCCCGTGCAAAGGTGCGGTCGATGAATTGGTCTACGATGACGAAATCGCCGGGGGCCATGTCTTCGCGGAACGATCCGCAGGCGCTGATGCTGACTAGGTGTGTCACGCCCAGCCGTTTCATCGCGTCAATATTCGCGCGGTAGGGGACAGTCGTCGGGCTGTGCACATGTCCGCGTCCGTGGCGCGGCAGAAACGCCAGCGGCACGCCGTTCAGTGTGCCGGTCAAGACCGCATCAGATGGTGCGCCCCACGGACTGTCGACTTGCGTCCAAGCTGCGTCCTTGAGACCCGGAATGTCATACAGGCCCGAGCCGCCGATAATGCCAAATCTGCCCTGCATGAATGCGCCTTTCGGTGTTGCACCATCGCTTTGTGGCCCCTGCGCCGCGGCGGTGCAACCGTTCAGCGCGGGGCGGGGTGACAATCGGGCCGTTCTGGCGTAGGGGCCACACAACACGTTTAGTATTAGGATGTCCCATGGCCCCCCGCGCCCTTCTGGCAAGTTTTGCCGACAGCATTGCCCTAACCGACCCCAGTGCGCCCCTGAATGCCGGGCGCCTGCGGATCGAGGTGCTGTCAGGTCTGACCGTCGCCCTTGCGTTGGTGCCAGAAGCTGTGGCCTTTGCCTTTGTTGCCGGGGTGCCGCCGCTGGTGGGTCTTTATGCCGCGTTCATCGTGGGCCTGATTACGGCCGTGTTTGGCGGGCGTCCGGGCATGATCTCTGGCGCGACGGGCGCGCTGGCCGTTGTGATCGTCAGCCTCGTGTCGCTGCACGGGATTGAGTATCTGTTTGCCACCGTCGTTTTGATGGGCCTGATCCAGATCGTCGTCGGCGTCATGCGTTGGGGGAAATTTATTCGGCTTGTACCGCATCCGGTTATGCTGGGCTTTGTGAACGGTCTGGCTATCGTGATCTTCTTGGCGCAGCTGGGCCAGTTCAAAGTGCCCGGCACGGCAGAAGCTGTTGGTCACGGCATGTCAGGCGGCGCATGGCTGTCTGGTCTGCCGTTGATCTGGATGCTGGGCCTGACCGCCTTGACCATGTTCATCATTTGGGGTGCGCCCAAGGTGACGAACCTGATCCCGGCGCCATTGGCCGGCATTGGTATTGTCGCCGCAATCGTCATCATCTTTGGCATCGACGTGCCTGTCGTGGGCGATCTGGCGTCCATCGAAGGCACTTTGCCGCCGTTCCACGTTCCCATGGTGCCCTTCACCTTTGAGACGTTCCAGATCATCCTGCCCTATGCGATGATCTTGGCCGCCATTGGCCTGATCGAAAGCTTGCTGACCCTAAACCTGGTGTCCGAAATGACGAACCAGCGCGGCGGTGCCAGCCAAGAGTGCATCGCGCAGGGTGTTGCGAACACTGTCACCGGTTTCTTTGGCGGTATGGGTGGTTGCGCGATGATCGGTCAGTCCATGATCAACGTGAAATCTGGCGGCCGTACGCGCATCGCCGGGATCGCGGCGGCGCTGTTTCTGCTCGCCTTTATCCTGTTCGCTTCTGGCCTGATCGCGCAGATCCCGCTGGCGGCGCTGGTCGGCGTGATGTTCATGGTCGTGATCGGCACCTTCGCGTGGAACAGCTTTAGCATCCTGCGCAAAGTGCCGCGGACCGACGCCGTCGTCATCGTTCTGGTGACCGCCGTCACTGTGGCGACCGATCTGGCGACGGCTGTGCTGGTCGGTGTGGTCGTATCCGCGCTGGCCTATGCGTGGAACAACGCGACCCGTATCCACGCCAAGACCTATACCACGCCCGAAGGTGCCAAGGTCTATCAGATCCAAGGACCGCTGTTCTTTGGCTCTGCCGAAGGCTTCAGCGAGCTGTTTCAAGTGGACGCCGACCCGTCGCTGGTGATCGTCGATTTCAACGATAGCCGCGTTGTGGACCAGTCAGCTCTGGCCGCGATCGAGGCGATTGCCGGCAAGTATGAGGACGCTGGAAAATCCATCCAGTTGCGCCACCTGTCTCGCGATTGTCACCGCCTGCTGTCCAAAGCCGGGCACCTGATCGTCGATAGTGATGACGATCCCGATTACGCACTGGCCGTTGACTATTCGGTCCGCACTGGGGTTCTGGGCGGTCACTGACGCCCAACAATTAAGCAAACGCACGGAAACGGGGCGAAATTCCCCGTTTCTGGCTAGCCATGCGGCAGGCAAGGTCCAATACTGCGGTTTAACAATAAACCGATGACGGGGACCTTTTATGTTTTATCGCTCACTTACTGCTGCCGTTCTGATGGCATCCGCCGCGCAGGCGCAGACTGATCTGCCATTCGCGCTGGACTGGAAATTCGAAGGGCCCGCTGCGCCCTATTTTGCCGCCATCGACAATGGCCACTTTGCGGCCGCCGACCTGAATGTCACGGTCGAGGCTGGCAATGGCTCGCTTGATGCGATCCCCAAGGTGGCCACCGGCGCGTTCCCCGTGGGCTTTGCCGACATCAACAGCCTGATCAAGTTCCTTGACCAAAACCCCGGCGCGCCGGTGATTGCGGCGATGATGGTCTATGACAAGCCGCCATTCGCTGTGATCGGCCGCACGTCGCTGGGCGTCAGCGATCCTAAATCGCTTGAAGGCAAAGTGCTGGGCGCCCCGCCGCCCGATGGCGCATGGGCGCAGTTCCCGATCTTTGCCGCTGAAAACGGCCTTGATATGGATGCGATCACCGTCGAACCTGTCGGCTTCCCGACGCGCGAACCGATGCTGGCCGAAGGCAATGTCGCCGCGATCACCGGCTTTTCCTTCACGTCCTACCTGAACGCCGCCCGCCTTGGCGTGCCAGAGGATGATCTGGTCACCATGCTGATGGCGGACTACGGCGTTGATTTGTATGGCAACGCGGTCATCGTGAACACCGAATATGCCGCGGCCAATCCAGACGTGATCAAGTCCTTCCTTGGTGCCGTGGCGATGGGCTGGTCCGACGCAATTGCTGATCCGGCTTCGGTTATTCCCATGCTGATCGAACGTAACCCCGCTGCTGATGCAGAGCTGGAACAGCGCCGGCTAGAGCTGTCGATCCGCGACAACGTGGACACCGATTGGGTCAAGGCGAACGGCTTTGGCGGCATTGATGCGGACCGTATGGAAAACAGCCTTGCCCAGATCGCGACCACCTATGAGTTCGCGACGACGCCTGATGCGTCGCTGTATTTCACCAGCGATTACCTGCCCGAGGGCGGCTTTAAGTTGGCGGAATAAGGTTTGGAAAACCTCATTGAAATCAGGGGGGTGCGGCACTCTTACCGCACCGCCTCTGGCCCTTTGCCGGTGCTTGATGGGCTTGACGTTACGGTGCCAGAGGGCGGTTTTGTTGCCGTCGTCGGGCCGTCTGGCTGCGGAAAATCGACACTGACCCGCCTTGTCGCGGGTCTGCTGATCCCGGACGAGGGCACGGTCAACGTTCACGGCACCCGCATCACCGCGCCGCGCAGCAATGTCGGCATGGCGTTCCAGAACCCGGTACTGCTGGAATGGCGCACAATTTTGGACAACGTCATGTTGCCGCTGGAAATCGTGCCGAACAAACTGACCAAAGCCCAAGGCGAGGACCGCGCGCGCAAGCTGCTGGCGCTGGTGGGGCTCGAAGGTTTCGAGTCAAAACGCCCGTCAGAACTGTCGGGCGGTATGAAGCAACGCGCGTCCCTGTGCCGTGCGCTGATCCACCAGCCAGAGGTGTTGATCCTTGATGAACCTTTTGGCGCGCTTGACGCTTTCACCCGCGAAGACCTGTGGCAGACCATGCACAAGGTCAAAGCAGAAGAGCCATTTACCGGCGTGCTGATCACCCATGATCTGCGCGAATCGATCTTTCTGGCCGACCAAGTTGTCGTGCTGTCTGGACGTCCCGCTAAGACGCAGTTCGTCATGGATATCCCCGATACGGGCCTGCGCACGCTCGAAGACCTTTATACCCCGCTGGCCGCTGAACGCCTGAACGTGCTCCGCCACCAGATCGAGGTCGCCCAAGGGCGGGTTGCCGCATGAAGGCGCGTCAGGTTCTTGTGCCGCTCGCCGCCGTCGTCGTGTTTCTGGTCCTGTGGGAGGCCCTTGTTTGGGTCATGGGGTGGCCGAACTACAAAATGGCCTCTCCGTCCGACTTGATCCCGGCCTATGAAAAATACTGGTCGCTGTTCCTGATCATGGGCTGGCAGACGCTGTGGCGGACGATTGTCGGCCTGCTGCTTGCGGTGATCTTTGGCACCGGACTGGGCATGGTCATGGGCTTTTCACGCACAATGCGCGACGCGCTCTATCCCCTGCTGGTGGGCTTTAACGCCGTGCCCAAGGCGACCGTGGTGCCCATCGTGGCGCTGATGTTCGTCGGTTGGCACGATTTTAACACGGTGCTGATCGCCTTTATGATCAGCTTCTTTCCGATCGCCGTATCCGTCAGCATTGGCCTGTCCACGCTGGAACCCGAATACCGCGACATCCTGCGCAGCCTTGGCGCGAGCCAAGCACAGGTATTCTGGAAAATCGCTCTGCCCAAAACCCTGCCGGAATTCTTCGGTGCGCTCAAAGTCTCGGTCACGCTTGCTTTTATCGGCACCAATCTGATGGAGATCGTGTCGCCCCATGGCCGCGGCCTTGGGGCGCTGTTTGATAGTGGTAAAACTAACTCTGACTATCCGCTGATGTTCGCGGTGCTGATCGCCTTAGCGTTCCTTGGCATCGTTTTGTACTACATCGTCGTCGCGCTAGAGAAGATCTTTGCCGGTTGGGCCGACCGGACGGTTTAAGATTCGCCGGGTCGGTTTAGACTGAACACCTCGGTTACCGTCGCATAGTCGCGGTAGCCGAGGCGTGACAGCGGGTTGAACGTGGTCACGTCAAACATGCCGTCTACGATGCAATCGTCAGCCATGCGGATGCCGACGACTTCGCCGATCACCATGAAATTGTTTGCGCCCTCTAGCGTCACGATCTGGGTCATCTTGCATTCCAGAGTCGCGGGGCTGGCGGTGACAAAGCCGCAATCGATGGTCTGGCATTGGCCCTTTTCCAGACCCGCGACAGCAAACTCGTCCACATCCCTGCGCCACGGGCCGGACGTTTGGTTCATCGCGTCGCGCAGCGCATTGCTGACGATGTTAACGGCAAAGACACCGGTTTCGCGGATATTGGCGACCGAATCCTTGGTGTCGCCCCGGTCCGGCTTGGCCGAGGTTGACGCAAACATGACCTGCGGGGGGAAATAGCTGACTGCGTTGAAAAACGAATAGGGCGCAAGGTTGTCTGACCCGTCGCTGCCGCGCGTCGAAATCCAGCCGATGGGGCGGGGGGTGACGATGGCGTTGAACGGGTTGTGCGGCAGGCCATGGCCCGCCCCTGTGTTGCGATCTGGTTGATAGAACATGGCTGTGATCCCTTTTATCCGGCTTGCTCAACAGCTAGCGTGCCAAAACGCGCCGGACCATACGAAAGACTCGCACAGCATGGATATCACAACCGCACGGGAACGCCCCGACGACTGGTGGGAAGTCGAGGCGCTGTACGATACATGCTTTGCGCCAGGCCGGACCGCGTTGTCGTCCTATCGCCTGCGCGACGGTGTCGACCCGATTGAACGGCTGTGCATCGTGGCGCGCGATGGTGACGGACAGATTGCGGGCGCGATCCGTAACTGGCCCGTGCGGGTCGCCGGCAAAGAGGTCGTGCTGCTGGGCCCCGTCGCCGTTCACCCCGTTCACCAAGGCGAAGGGATCGCCGCCCTGCTGATCTGGCGCTGCCTAGAGGTCGCGGCAAAGGACGGTTGGCCGCGGATTATGCTGGTGGGCGATGCGCCTTATTACGGTCGCTTCGGTTTTACCCCGCTGACGGACGTTGTTATGCCGCCGCCGACGAACCCTGACCGCGTTTTAGGCATCGCATTGCGCAAAGGTGGCTGGGACGGCGTAACTGGGCCGGTGGAACGCGCGCACGATTGAAAACGCCGTAGGGTTGCATATGTTCATGCTAACCAAAAAGGTGCGGTCCCGATGAAGACGATCAACGCCGAAATATCTGACAAGTCCCCGTTGGGCGATGACGAACGCGCCCGTATTCGCGCCCTTGCCGACCGGCAGCGCCGTGCGAACGGGGTGCTGATGCGGGCGATTAACTTTGTCGGCACGCAGGTCGAAGACACACTAAAAATGCTGCCCAAAGGCGCGCGCGGTCAGATTGATGCCGCAGCCCGCGCCGCCTTGACGCATAGCTACGAGGTCGCGGCAAAGTCCCGCTCTGGCGCGCTAGGGCAGGCGGTGAACTCGGACCGGATGCACAAGGTTATGGCGACGCTGTCGGGCGCGATTGGGGGCTTTGGCGGTCTGCCGACAGCGCTGGCAGAACTGCCTGTCGCCACCACGATGATTTTTCGCGCGGTACAGGGTGTCGCCGCCCAATATGGCGAAGACCCCGCTGACCCCGAAACCCGCCTGCAGGCGCTGGCTGTCTTCGGCGCGGGCGAGGATGGCGAGGACGGGATCGACACGTCGTTCCTTGGCGCGCGTTTAGGGCTGTCCGGCGCTGCCGTGCATACACTGATCGCCCGCGTCGCGCCGCGCTTTGCCGCTGTTCTCACCCAGAAACTGGCGACGCAGGCCGTGCCGATCCTTGGCGCAGCGGCCGGGGCAGGGACGAACTATGCCTTCACCCAATACTACGTCGAGATGGCCCATGTGCATTTTGGCCTGCGCCAAATCGTGCGCGAACACGGCGAAGATGCGGTGTTAGACGTCTTCCACGCCGCTCTTGCTAAACGTCAGGTCACGGACCGCGACGCCTGATGGTGTTCCACTAGCCAAGCGTTAATCATCTCTCTGATATCTTGCTCGCCGGCGTCAAGCGCGGCTGACACGGCCTTGCCTGCGGCGACAATATCGACCTGACGCAGCAGGTGTTTGACTGGCCCGACAGAGGCGGGGCGCATCGACAGGCTGCGGAACCCTATGGCCGACAGCACAAGCGCCTCTAGTGGGCGGCCCGCGTCTTCACCGCAGAATGACACCGGGGTGCCCGCCGCGTTACAGCGTTCAACGACGGTCTTCAGGAACGACAAAAAGCTGCCGTTCAATGTGTCATAGCGCCGGCGCACCAGCTCGTTCTCGCGGTCAGCTGCATAGAAGAACTGCTTTAGATCGTTGCCGCCGACCGAGATGAAATCGACCTCTTTGAAAAACGCAGCAGGCGCATAGGCGAGCGACGGCGTTTCCAGCATGGCGCCGACTTCGAACTTTGACGGCAATGGGTTGCCCAACTTGACCTCGCGGGCCAGCACCTTGTCCAGCTCTGCCTTGGCCGCGCGGAATTCGGAATGCAGCGTGATGAAGGGGAACATCACGGCCAGCGGCCCGCCGTTTGCAGCGCGGATCAGCGCCTGCAGCTGCATCCGCAGAATGCCGGGCTTATCAAGGCCAACGCGGATGGCGCGCCAGCCCATCGCGGGGTTCGGCTCGTCGTTGGCCTTCATGTAGGGCAGGACTTTGTCCGACCCGATGTCGAGCGTGCGGAAGGCAACGCGCTTGCCATGCGCCGCGCCGATGACGCGGGAATAAAGCGCTGACAGCTCTGACCGTTTCGGCATCTGGCTGCGGATCAGGAACTGCAATTCGGTACGGAACAGGCCCACACCTTCGGCCCCGGATGACGGCAGTGATGGCAAGTCCGCCATCAGGCCCGCGTTCATATGCAGTGCGATCTGCGTCCCGCAGGTGCCCACCGCAGGCAATTCGCGCAAGGATGCATAGCGTTCTTGTGCCCGCGTCTGCATCGCCAGTTTGTCACCAAAGGCGGTCGACACGCTGTCGTCAGGCCGCAGGTGCACAACGCCCTGTTCGCCGTCCACAAGGATCGTGTCGCCGTTCAGCGCCTCTGTCGTGATGCCTTTGACGTTGATGACCAGCGGAATGGCCCAAGCCCGCGCCACAATGGTCGCGTGCGATCCGACAGAGCCTTCTTCCAGCACGATCCCGCGCAGCGCCTTGCCGTATTCCAGCAATTCGCCGGGGCCGATGTTCTTGGCGATCAGGATCGGATTTTCTGGCATTTCCGCGCCAGTGTTCGATCCTTGGCCGGTCAAAATCCGCAGCAGGCGGTTCGACAGATCGTCCAGATCATGCAGCCGGTCGCGCATATAGGCGTCCTCTGCCTGACCCAGACGGGACCGGGCAAGCGACTGCTCTTTCTCGACTGCGGCCTCGGCGGACAAACCGTTAGAGACGTCCGCTTCCATCCGGCGCATCCAACTGCGCGAATTGGCAAACATCCGGTAGGCCTCAAAAATTTCGACCTGATCGGGGGTCATGGCGCGGTCGCCGCTGAGCAATTCGTCGACGGACAAGCGCAGCGTTTCAACCGCAGCGCGCAGGCGCTCCAGCTCTAGATCCGGATCGTCAGAGATTGGGTTCGTGACCACGACGCGCGGCTCGTGAAGGTAAACTTTGCCAGCGCTGGCCCCTTCTTGCGCGATCGTGCCGCGGAACAGAACCGGTTGTTGGTGCCGCGCAGACAAGGCCGCACCTTCGCCGACAAAAGCGCCCAGTTCCGTCATTTCCGCCAGCACCATGGCGACCACTTCAAGGGCATAAACCTCGTCCGTGGTGAAGGCGCGCGAATCCTTGGACTGCACAACCAGCACGCCAAGGGCATCGCCCAGCCGCTGGATTGGCACGCCGCAGAAGGACGAATAACGCTCCTCCCCGGTCTCAGGCATATAGCGAAAACCGGGGGCAGAGGGCGCGTCGGCGGCGTTCACCACACGGCGCGTCCGGGCCACGCGGCCAACCAAGCCTTCGCCCAGCCGCAACCGCGTCTTATGTACTGATTCAGCCTGCAAACCTTCGGTTGCGCACAACTCTAGCGTGTCAACGTCGCGGAAAAGATAGATCGAGCAGACCTCCGTCTGCATCGAACTTGCGATCAATTCGACGATTCGATCCAGCCGTTCCTGACCGGCTGAATCCTCGGCCAAGGCGCGGCGCAGACGGCCAAGCAGCTTTCGGCTTTCGGTTTCGATCCTGTCGCTCATGGCTCCCCCAGCGCGTCGTCTTTTGCCCTCTGTATGCGGTTTACACCCAGAAGGGGAGGGTGAATGCACCCCAGCGTCGGCGCGGTGATCAATTCAGGCGAAAAGTTTGCGAAATCGCACAGCACTTAAGCGGATATTCACCCCAAGCGCGCAGTCTGTCCGCAGACCATTGATCTGCCATAGGATTGCCCATGACACCCTGCCGCGCTGCCCTGTTTTCTGTGATGCTGTTATGCTTTGCGCTGCCTGCGGCGCATGCGGCGGACTGGTCATACGATGGGGAACACGGGCCGGACCATTGGGCTGACCTATCGGACGATTTTGCAACCTGCGCTGAGGGTCATTTTCAGTCGCCGTTTAATATCGTCCCTGACATTGATGCCGATCTGGCGAACCTTGATATCCACTACACCCCGATGCCGGCTGTGGTGACAAACAACGGGCATACGCTTGTGGTGAACGGCGGGGTTGATGATTTTCTTCGGATCGGTGGGATGGATTTTAAACTCCTGCAGTTTCACTTTCACACACCCAGTGAATACCTGATCAATGGCAAGGCCTTCCCGATGGAACTGCACTTTGTGCATCAGGCCGCTGACGGGCGTTTTGCCGTCCTTGGGGTAATGATTGCCGAAGGGGCCGCAAATCCTGCGATCGCGCAGCTATGGAACGTCGCGCCCTATGATCACGGCACCACTGGCAGCGGCGACGCTATGTTCAACCCGCGCGATCTGCTGCCAAGCAGTCAAAGCTACATGCGTTTCATGGGCTCTTTGACAACGCCGCCCTGCACGGAAGGAATCAACTGGCACATGTTGATGTCGCCGATCACAGCCTCTGCGGAACAAATTGCCGCATTTCAGACTGTGTTTCCCAACAACGCCCGCCCAATCCAGTCGCGCAATGGGCGGCTTGTCGTGGCAGAGTGGTAACTCCATCGCCGCTTTGGCGTAGGGATAGGCGGTCTAACTGAAAGGTGGATTGGCCCAAACCTCGGACCAATCCTTTCTCTTGAAACGAACCTTAAGCGGATTTTTCCAGCTCAAACGCGTCGTGCAGGGCCTGCACGGCCAGTTCCATATATTTACGGTCGATCAGCACGCTGACCTTAATTTCGGATGTGGTGATGACCTTGATATTCACACCTTCGTCGCGCAGCACGGCAAACATCTTTGCTGCGACGCCAGCATGGCTGCGCATGCCGATGCCGACGATGCTGACCTTAGCCACACCTTCATCTGCAACCAGATCGTGGAAGTTGATCGTTCCGCCAGCCTTGGCATCTTCCATCGCCTTTTGCGCGCGGACGACCTGATCGACCGGGCAGGAAAAGGTCATGTCAGTGCGACCCTCTTCGCTGATGTTTTGCACGATCATATCGACGTTGACCCCGGCATCTGCCAGCGGGCCAAAGATCGCCGCAGCGATACCCGGCCGGTCCGCGACCGAGATCAGGGTCATCTTCGCTTCGTCACGCGAATAGGCCACACCGGCCACGACATTGCTTTCCATGATGTCCTCCTCGGCGCACACCAGTGTGCCCGCATTGTCTGATGGTTCCTCGAACGATGACAGCACCCGCAGCTTGACGCCAAACCGCATTGCCAGCTCGACAGAGCGGGTTTGCAGCACCTTGGCCCCGAGCGACGCCAGCTCTAGCATCTCTTCAAAGGCGATGCGGTCCAGCTTGCGCGCTTTACGAACGATACGCGGGTCGGTGGTATAGACGCCGTCAACGTCTGTATAAATATCGCAACGCTCTGCATCGAAAGCGGCGGCAAAGGCGACAGCGGTCGTATCCGATCCGCCCCGGCCCAGCGTCGTGATCCGGCCTTCTGGGCTGATGCCCTGAAAGCCAGCGACCACGGCAACTTTCATGCCTTCGGCAAACTTGGCGTTGATGTTGTCGGTCGGGATCCCCTCGATGCGCGCATTGGCATGGGCAGAGGTCGTCTGCACCGGCACTTGCCAGCCTTGCCAACTGCGTGCCGGGATATCCATTTCCTGCAACCGCAACGCCATCAGGCCCGCCGTGACATTCTCTCCGGACGATACGACAGCGTCATATTCGCGTGCATCATACAGCGGCGACGTCTCGTTCACCCAGCCGACCAGCTCGTTGGTTTTGCCAGACATGGCTGACACAACGACGATCACGTCATAGCCATTGGCCACTTCCAACGCGACGCGTTTGGACGCGCGCGCGATCCGGTCAAGGTTTGCGACGGACGTGCCGCCGAATTTCATCACAAGTGTGGGCATGATATTTCCCCGTGCTTCCGCGCCGCCCTTTACGCGACGAGAGGCGCAAGAGCAATCCACATGCACGGAACGTCCGTATTCTTCTCGTCAAAAATATCCCGGGGGGCCGCGTCGCGGCGGGGGTAGAGCCCCTTCCAAGCCTTAATAAGGGTGATCTTCCCCGTCCCAAGTCTTGAAACATCCCGTCGTCGCCAATGATAAATCATCGAACCTGTCCAGTAACCCGCCAGCGGCCTGAACGGGCGTAATCGCAGCGCTGCTGCCGCCCATGTCCGTCTGCACCCAGCCGGGGTGATAAATCCCGACGGCGATCCCGTCATCCTTTAGGTCCGCCGCAAGGTTGCGGCCAAAGTTCAGCACCGCCGCCTTGGATGCACGGTAAACATAGGACCCGCCCGGCGCATGGGTGTCGGATGCCATCTGGCTGCTGATGATTGCGATCTTGCCGCCAGCGGCTTTGATGTTTGGCAAAAGCGCCTGAATGGTTAGGAATACGCCCGTCACGTTGACCGCAAATTCCTGCGCCCAAATGTCGGCGGTTAGATCTGCCACAGACTGGCCGCGATCCAGAAAAACGCCCGCGTTGCACACCAGTAGATCCAGCGGTGTATCGCCAAAATCCTTGGCCATCTGTGCGACCGAACCCGGATCGGTCACATCTAGCCGCATCCAATCTGTCGTCGGTGCATCACGGTGGGTGCCAATCACCTTTTCGCCGCGGTCACGATACCCTTCGAACATGGCCCGGCCAATGCCGCGATTCGCGCCAGTAATCAAAGTTGTCATGTCGTCACCTTTTCAGTTGGTACGGCGGCGCGGCATAAACGGCAGCGGCAGCACGGGAATATCATCGGCCAGCAGGGCGCGCACATCTGCGCCCGTCGCCTCGCCGTAGATAGCGCGCTCTGGCGCGTCGCCCAGATGCATTGCGCGCGCCTCTTTGGCAAAACTGGTGCCGACGTCCTCTGCGTTTGCTTCGACCTGTTTGCGCAACTTTTGGACAGCAGCCTCTTTGCCGCGATCGGCGGCGACGGCGGGGGCCATGATCGTTTTGCTGACCTTCGCCGATCCGCAGACGGCGCAGGTCAGCTGCCCTGCCGCAGAGAGCGCAGCATAGGCATCAGCCGACTGAAACCAGCTGTCAAAGCGGTGATCACTGTCACAAATCAGGGTATAGCGGATCAAGGGTCACATCCGTTGCGGGGTGGGGCAAAGATAAGCTGACTGCGCCCGGATGCAACGGTTTAACCGCAGCTGGGGTTAAAGGCTATCGGGATCAAACGCTTCGACAATGCGCCGCAGTGCGGGTTCCCCTAGTTTCGACGCCGCCTTGCGCCGAGAGAACCACTTGCGCTTGCGTTCAGCCTTTTCCGGCCAATCGCTGGCGACCTGCAGAACTTCCAGCGGATAGACCATGACAACGACCGGAGTTGTCCGATTGGACAGCGGTTTCACATAAGAAAATACGCCAAGGCAGCGGTCTACCGGGTGTCCGGTTAGGCCCGCTTCTTCCCAAGCTTCGGTTGCTGCGGCCTCTGCCGGGGTCTGTTTGTGCATCGGCCAGCCCTTGGGCACGATCCAGCGTTTCGTGCGGCGCGATGTGATCAGGCAGACCTCGACCTCTCCTGCTGCGTCGCGGCGCCAGCACAGAGCCGCGAACTGGCCGCGGACGTCCGTTTTTCCGCCGCGCAGCTTGAGCGGCAGCTGGGCGCGGGCGGGGAATGGCTGGTCAGGGGTGGCGTCGGCTGGCAAAGGTCTTACATCCCGTTGATATGCACCCTGTCGTCCCACACCCCCATGACGTCCGCAAGACGCAAACCCTGCCTTGGTTTATCGGGTCGGAAATATACCGCCATTCGTCATATGGCCCGTTTCATCCGCTACGTGTGCCGCGCGTATCGACGGTGATGGACCTGTGCCGCGCCATGGGTTGGATCGCGCCAGAGCAATATCTGAACAGCCCCCGCGCCAAGCCTGCGGCCCTGATGTCCTATCACACGCCCGAATATGTCGCCGCCCTGCAACGGGCAGAGGCGACGCAAACCGTCAGCGACACTGACCGCACGCGCCACGGCCTCGGCACCTCGAATAACCCTGTGTTCAAAGAGATGTATCGCCGCCCCGCGACCTCTGCTGGGGCGGCGATGTTGGCGGGCGAGTTGCTGCGGGGGGCCGGCACCGTGTTCACCCCTGCTGGCGGCACACATCATGGATTTCCTGACCGGGCTGGTGGGTTTTGTTATCTGAATGATCCTGTACTGGGCATTCAGTCCCTGCGCCGGAATGGGGCCGCGCGGATTGCCTATCTTGATATCGACGCGCACCATTGCGACGGCGTGGATCACGCTTTTCGAGACGATCCCGATACGCTGCTAATTTCCACGCACGAGGCGGGCCGTTGGCCGCGTACCGGACCGCTTGATGATGCGGGCGCTGGCAACGTGCTGAACGTGCCGCTGCCCAGCGGCGCGCATGACGACGATATGGCCCTTGTGCGCGACCGCGTGATCCTGCCAGCGCTGGCGCTGTTCCACCCAGACGCCATCGTGTTGCAATGCGGCGCAGACGCCGTAACTGAAGATCCGCAATCGCGCCTGTGTCTGTCCAACAACGCGCATTGGGCGATCTTGCGCGCGATCCGCCCCTTGGCACCGCGCCTGATGGTGCTGGGCGGTGGCGGCTATAATCCGTGGAGCGTCGGGCGGCTTTGGTCGGGTAACTGGGCGATTTTGAACGATCACCCTATTCCCGATATCCTGCCTGATCCGGCGCAAAAGGTGCTGGCCGCGCTGCGCTGGGACGGCCAGCGCCGTATCACAGTTCCGCCGCCGCATTGGATCACAACCCTGCGCGATGCGCCGCGCCCGGGTGCGATCCATGACGCGGTGCGGCACGCCTGCGATACCCTTTCGGCGCGTCTGCTCTCTTGGACGTAAAGGTGACTTGCAGCGGCTGCGCCCGCGCGGGATAGTCCGTTCATGAAACACATCGCCCTTCTTCTTTCGCTGCTTTTTGCGAGTTCTGCGCAAGCCCGCGATCTGACCATTTTCGCCGCCGCAAGTTTGAAAGAGCCGCTGGACCAGTTACTGCAAACCCAGACCGGCGTCACCGCGACCTACGGTGGCAGTGGCACGCTAGCGCGGCAGGTCATGGCTGGTGCCCCTGCGGATCTGGTGTTTCTGGCGCATCCCGACTGGATGCAGGCGATGGATAAGGCTGGCGTACTGACCCCGGGCACCGTGACCGACCTGCTGGGCAATCAGATTGTGATTGTGGCCCCTGCTGGCACCCCTGATCTGGCGTTGACGCCCGATGCGTTCGCCGCTGCGCTTGGCCCGGATGGCCGCCTTGCCATTGGTCTGACGGCATCCGTGCCCGCCGGGATTTACGGCGCTGAATCCCTGACCGCACTGGGCCTGTGGGACACGGTGAAGGACCACTTGGCAGAGGTCGACAGTGTCCGCGCCGCCCTTGCCTTAACCGCGCGGGGCGAGGCACCGCTTGCGCTGGTCTATCGCACGGACGCGCGTGTCGAACCCGCCGTCACCATCGTCGCAACCTTGCCAGAGGATAGTCACACCCCGATCCTGTACCAAGCCGCCACCGTCGGCCCCGCCAATCCCGAAACCACCGCCTTGCTGGATTTGCTCAAATCCCCCGCCGGGCAAGCAGCCTTTGAACAGGCGGGCTTTATCCCGCTGGCTGCACCCTGATGTCGCTTGACGCAGCCGCCTGGGCCGCCGTTGCGCTGTCGCTGCGCGTGGCGTTGGTCGCGACCCTGCTGGGGTTGCCCATCGCGATTGCCGTGGCCTGGCTACTGGCGCGCAAGCAATTCTGGGGCAGGGGCCTACTGAACGGGTTGGTGCACCTGCCGCTGGTGCTGCCCCCCGTCGTGACGGGGTATCTGTTGCTGCTGGCTTTTGGCACCCAAGGGCCGATTGGCGGCTTTCTGCGCGACACCTTTGGGATCACGCTGGCTTTTCGCTGGACCGGGGCCGTATTGGCCGCCGCGATCATGGCGTTTCCCTTGACCGTCCGCGCGATCCGGCTGGGATTCGAGGCTGTGCCACCCGGCCTAGAGGACGCCGCCGCCACTCTTGGCGCATCGCGCGCCCGCGTGTTCTTGACCGTAACCTTGCCGCTGATCGCCCCCGCCGTGCTGGCCGGGGCTGTGCTGGGTTTTGCCAAAAGCCTTGGAGAATTCGGCGCAACGATCACCTTTGTCGCCGCAATCCCGGGTCAGACGCAGACGATCCCTTCGGCAATCTACGCGCTGTTACAGGTGCCCGGGCAGGACGGGGCGGTGGTGTCGCTGGTCGTAATTTCGATCGTTTTGGCCATGGGCACGCTGGCGCTGGCCGAATGGTTGTCGCGCCGCATGACCGCCCGGATTGCCGGATGATTGATGTCGCTGTCACGAAACGGTTGGGTGATTTCACCCTTGATGCCGCCTTTACTGCGCCTGCCGGCGTGACGGCGATTTTTGGTCGCTCTGGCTCTGGCAAATCTTCGTTGATTAACGGGATCGCGGGGCTGTTGCCGCTGGATGCAGGGCATGTGCGCGTCGGCGGCACCGACCTGACGCGGCTGCCGGTGCATAAGCGGCGGATCGGCTATGTCTTTCAGGACGCACGGCTTTTTCCCCATATGTCCGTCCTGCAAAACCTGACCTACGGCGGCAGCCATGACCGCGGCGCTGTCATCGATATGCTGGGGCTAGACGATCTGCTTGATCGCCGCCCGGCGTCCCTGTCTGGCGGGGAAAAGTCCCGCGTGGCCATTGGCCGCGCCCTGATGATGCGCCCGCAATTGTTGCTGATGGATGAACCCCTTGCCGCCCTTGATGCGCCCCGCAAGGCAGAGGTGCTGCACTATCTTGAACGGCTGTGCAGCACCGCGCGGATCCCGATCATCTACGTCAGCCATGCCATGTCAGAGGTCGCGCGCCTTGCGACGACCCTTGTTTTGCTGGACGCGGGCCGCGTGACTCGCGCTGGCCCGCTGGACGATATCCTGTCCGATCCCGCTGCCGTCCCGCTGATTGGTGTCAGAGAAGCAGGTGCCGTCCTGACCGGCACCGTGCGCGGATTGAACACCGCAGACGGCCTGACAGAGGTCGCCTTGTCCGCTGGCCGCCTGATCCTGCCGGGCCGCCTTGGCTCCCCCGGCGCACGCATTCGCCTGCGAATTCCGGCGCAGGATGTGATCCTGTCCACGGCAAAACCTGCCGGGCTGTCGGCCCTGAACGTATTGCGGTGCCAGATCGCCGCGATTGAAATCGGTCAAGGTCCGGGTGTTGCTGTTTCGCTTGTCTCTGGCACGGACCGTTTGCTTGCGCGGATCACCCGGCGCTCTGCCGCGCTGATGGGACTGGCGGTCGGGCAAGAGGTTCACGCCATTCTGAAAGCCACCGCCATGGCACCGCAAGATATCGGAGGCAGCGCATGAGTGACGCCGCACCATTGATCATTGTCATGGGGGTGTCGGGTTGCGGCAAATCCCATATCGGGGCCGCGCTGGCGCAGCGCCTTGGGCTTGGTTTTCTGGACGGGGACAGCCTGCATCCGGCTACCAATATTGCCAAGATGGCGCAGGGCATTGCGCTGAACGACGATGACCGCGCGCCTTGGCTTGATGCGGTCGGCGGCGCGCTGGGCGCAGGGTCAGAGGTGATTGCCTGTTCTGCGTTAAAACGCAGCTATCGTGACCGCATCCGCGCCGCCGCGACGGGGGTTGTTTTTGTGCATTTGGACGGCGCGCGCGACGTGCTGGCGCAGCGGGTCAGTCAGCGCCCCGGCCACTTCATGCCGCCCGCACTGTTGGACAGCCAGCTTGCCACGCTACAGCCGCTGCAAGCGGACGAGGCGGCGGTTGTTGTTGATCTGGACCAAACACCGGAGCAGATCATCGCAGCTATTATTTCAACGGATCTGTTCGGAACAGCGTGACCTTCAAGCCGCCATGCGGCACCAGAAGCCGGTCCTGCGTGAAAGGCAGACCCGTCGCCTTGGCCAGCCCCGGCTCGCTTGTGACAAGGCCGACACGCCAGCCGCGAAAGCGGTCTTTCAGCGTCGCACCCAGCGCGCCATACAGCGGAAACAGCAGATTGCGGTTGCCAATGCGCGCGCCGTAGGGCGGGTTGACCATGATCAGACCCGGCGGCCCGGCAGGACGCGGCAGATCGCTGATCGCGTGGTGGGCAAAGGTCGTGATATCGCCAACGCCCGCCCGCTGCGCGTTCGCCGTCGCATTGCGCACTGCGCCGGTATCGCGGTCCGAGCCGTAGAATTGCAGATTGGTGTTGCGCAAAGCGGAACCGCTGCGCAGCGCATCAAAGGCGGCCCGGTCAAAGCTGGCCAGCTGCATAAAGGCGAAATCACGCGAACGACCGGGCATCAGCCCGCGCGCGATCTCTGCCGCCTCGATCACAAAGGTGCCTGACCCGCACATCGGGTCCACGACGGGTTCGGTCCCGGTGTAGCCGCAATGCGCGAGGAACAGCGATGCCAGCGTTTCGCGCATCGGGGCCTTGCCGACAGCCTCTTTATGGCCGCGTTTATGCAGGCTTTCGCCGCTGGTATCGACGGACATCGTCACCGAATTGTCGTCGATCCGGACCTTCAGCGTGATCGGGGCATCAGAGGCGATGGTGATCCCGGCCTCTTCTTTCAAGGCGGTTTCAATGCGCTGCTGGGCTGCACCCGCATGATAGATTTTCGATTTATGACAGGTGACTTCGACCCGGACAGGTACGTCGGCGCGCAGGGTGTCGGTCCATGGAAACTTGCGTGACCGCTTGTCCAGCTGCGCCAAATGGAACGCCAAAAAGCTGCCAAACCGCGCAAGGACGCGCCCCGCGCCGCGCAGTTCCACATTGGCGCGCCACACATCAGGCCAGCCACCTGGAAAGCTGACGCCGCCCGGTACGGCTTGCGCCCCGGCAAAACCAGCGGCCTGCACCTGCGCCAGCAACAAAGGCTCTAGCCCCGGCGGCGCGGTCACGAAAATGTCGAATGAGGTATCAGTCATGCGCCCATCTAGCGCGAAACGCAGGCCCGCGCATCTGGAAAAGCGATTGCACCAGACGCACGGGATTTAGGCTTAGGGATTAGCTGGGGCGAAAGTTAAGCGCTGTCCCGTTAATACAATGCAGCGGCCTGTTGCCGACAATCAGGTGGTGACCCAGATGGCTGCCACAGCGGCGGCAATGAATTTCGGTCAGCGCAATTTCTGCATTGGGGCGCATGCCATAGGCAGGGTTGGGGCCGTCGATATCGGTCATCACGGCGTTGGGTTCAGAATGGAAAAAGAACGAAAATCCTTTGTCCACAATGGTTTTCCAGCGCGAATCGTAAACTTTCAGATCGCAGCCCTTGCAGTGGTATTCGCCGTCTTTGGTTTCTTGCCACAAAAAGCTGGACTTGGGGACTTCAGTCTCACCCTCGCGCATGATGCTGTATTCTGTGTCGCTTAGCATCGCGCGCCATTCGGCATCGGTGCGGCGCACTTCGTAAGGATAGGACCGGTCGGGTTGGTAGCGACGGTTGACGCCGCCCAGATCGGCCGCGGCCCCCGGTGTGATATTCGCGCCTGCGCAGCCGGCGGCACCGACGGTCAAGGCTGCGACACTGCTTGCCGCAAAAAAGCGGCGCCGTGTTAGGTTGTCTGTCGTGGCGTCCATGTCGTTCCCTCGCGCGTTATATCGTGCCGCTCTAGTAGCTATCGCCGAGGTCTTAGGTTTTGGTGAATGTTCACCGGAGTGACGATCGCAATTGACAGCCATTTACCTGTATTAGGTCTTTGCGCATTATGACAGTTTTTTGCTGTGCTGATGACACGAATGTCACCGCGCTCGCTTTTTGTTTGCCGTCAAAGGTACCCCTTGATTGGGCTGATATGGACGTGGTCTGCTGCCTTGGTAAGGGCACCAGAGGTCTGAATCCGTCTAGGATACGGGCGGCGGGATGCGTGCGGCATAGGCCTGCGCGATCTGCCCTGCCGTCGTGATCCAGATGTCATCCCGGCGCTGGGCAATATGGTTTAGCGCGCGTCGCAGCTGGCGCAGGCGAAAGGGTTGGCCGACGATGTAAGGGTGCAGCGCGATGCCAAAGACCAGCGGTTGCGCGACGCTTTGATCCAGCAGTTCGTCAAAGTTGTCGATGATCATATCGGCAAACTCTGCCGCGCCGGTTTTGCGCCCGACAATCGCAGGGATGTCGTTGATTTCTTGGCCGTAAGGCAGGGACAGCAGCGGGCCGGACCTGGTGCGCATCCAGACCGGCTGATCGTCCATGCACCAGTTCATGGTGTAGCTATATCCCGCCTCTACCAGCAGATCCGGCGTCACCTCGGTCTCTGCAATCCACGGGCTAAGCCACCCCTTGGGTTGTTGCCCGGCGTGTGCCGTGATCACGTCAGAGCAATGGGCAATCATCGCCGCCTCTTCGGCCTCGCTCATGCCGCTTTGGCTTTCGGAATTGGTGCGGCCATGGCCTGCGACCTCGTCCCCGCGGGCGGCGTGGGCCGCCATCAGGGCCGGGGCGTAATCGTACATTTCGCTATTGGGCAGCACGGTGGCGGGCAGGTTCAGATCGTCCAGCAGATCAATCAGCCGCCACGCACCGACCCGGTTGCCGTAGTCGCGCCAAGCATAGTTCAAAACATCAGGCTCGGGTTCGGCATTACCGATCTGCGCGCCGTTTCCTGCCCCAAAGGCAAAGTGTTCATGGTTCACACCTAGATAGACCGCCAGCCGCCTGCCGCCGGGCCAGTCAAAATCGGGGCGCTGGGTGATCGGGGTGTAATCATAGCGTCCATGCGTTGGCAGGGTCATAGCGGCGCCTCTGCCAGGCCGGCACGGTCCAGCAGGATTTCCGCGCTGTCGTTCCAGATTTGCGTTTCCACAATCACACCGCCGCGCACCGTAAAGATGTCGATATAGCGGTTGCCGTCAAATGCGGTGCCGTCCGGCCAAGCGCCGTACAGATGCCCTGTATTATAGACGTGAACGTCGCCGGTTTCGTGATCCTGAACCGCATCGGTGCGGATGAACCGCTTTTTCACCCATGCATAGCGTTTTGCGTTGAACGCAGCCGTCTGCGCTGGCGCGGTAAAGGCGCGGCCGCCAGTAAAGGTGATCTTAAGATCTGCCGAAACATACTTGGCGGCACCTTCCGGATCAGGGACCATGGATCGTTCTAAATACGCCTCTACCACTTGTTTGGCCTGCGTCGCGGGGTCTGTCATTGCATCGTCCTTTCAAGCGCGGCGCGCAGGCCGTCGATCAACGGCACAGGGAAATCAGGCGCGTTGGCCGCCACGTCCACCATGCCCGCGCAGCCCAGAACAATAGCGCTGATGCCGTCTTCGGCCACCGCCTGCCGCGCCTCTGCCAATACGCGGGGAATGGCGGTGGCGGGATCGATATCAAGGTCCAGTACCGGTACACCGCTGGCGCGCACGCGCGCGCATAGCGGGGTCAGGCCAAGGGCTGCGATGTTCCCTTCCAGCACCGGGATCGAGACGGCGAGTGTCGTTACCACGCTGAAACGGCCCAGCTGCGCGGCCCTGTCATAGGCGGCCTGCCCGATCCCGATCACGGGGCAGGGGACCAGCGCACGCGCCTCGGTCAAGCCTGTGTCGTCAAAGCAGCCGATGATGATGACGGACGCACCTGCGGCATAGGCCTTTTGCACCAGCTTCAGCAGCGGCGGGATGCAGGCGGCACCGTCCTGCGGCCCTTGGATCGCGGGCGGGCCGTCATGGGATGTCCAGCCTTCGATCTGGGCATCGGGGCACATCTGGCGGGCGGTGGTCAGAAGGGTTTCGGTCATCGCTGCCGTGCTGTTGGGGTTGATGATGACGATCACAACACACCTTTACCCGCGTCCGATCCCGCCCGCGCCCGTCGGCGGTTGCCGATCAAGGCGATGGTCAGGAATACGCCGATAATGGCCAATGAAAACAACGTCGTCAGCGTTCCCAGCGCATAAAGGACCGGAGAGGTGACATTCGTCGTCATCCCGTAAATCTCGAGCGGGAGCGTGTTGTAGCTGCCCGCGGTCAGCAGCGTGCGGGCAAATTCGTCGTAGGACAGGGTGAAGCCGAATAGCGCGACGCCGATCAGCGCGGGCGCAATAATCGGCAGCACGACATGGCGCAGGGTCTGCCACGGGCTGGCCCCCAGATCACGCGCCGCTTCCTCATAGCTTTTGTCGAAACGGTTGAAGACGGCGAACATGATCAGCAGGCCGAACGGCAGCGTCCACGTCAACTGCGCCCCAAAACCAGAGGTCGCCCAATGTACCGTCAGGCCGGTTTGGCTGAACAGCAAGCCGACGCCCAAAGAGATCAGGATGGAAGGGATCACCAGCGCGGTGATGATCAGGTAAAACAGGATGCCAGAGCCCTTGAACCGGGTGCGGAACGCCAGCCCGCCCATGACCGACACGGTGACCGTCGTGACCATGACCATCAGGCCCAGCACGATGCTGCGGCTAAAGCTGCCCCAGATGTCGCCGACCGCCTGCTGCTGGAACAGGTCGCGGAACCAATAGGTCGACACGCCGCGCATCGGAAAGGTCAGGCCGCCGCCCTCGCCCTGAAACGACAGGATGCCGATGGTGATGGTCGGGCCGTAAAGGAACAGCATGAACAGCGCAAAGAACGCAGTCAGAACGTAAAATGACTTGGGGCGAGGTTCCATTACAGCTCTTTTCTTATGTCAACAAAGCGCAGCAGGATCGCGATGGTGATCAGCACGGTGGCCAGCAGGACAATCGCCGTGGCCGAGGCGCTGGGATATTGCAGCAAGGCGATATCGTTGGAAATCAGGCGTCCGACGTTGGCGGACTGTGAGCCGCTCATAAAGCGGACCGTGATGAAGTCGCCCATGACAAGCGTCACGACAAAGATCGTGCCGATCATGATGCCGGACTTGGTCAGCGGCAGGATCACATTCCACAGGATCTGGCGGCCGTTCGCGCCTGCGTCCCGCGCCGCCTCTATCAGGGATTTATCGATGCGCATCATGGTGTTGAAGATCGGGACCACCATGAACAACGTATAAAGATGCACGAAGGCAAGGATCACGGCAAAGTCGCTAAACAGCAGCCAGTCCAGCGGCTCGTCCACCACGCCCCAACTGATGAGTGCGGAATTGGCGATGCCGTTGCGGCCCAGAAACGGGATCCAGCTGATCATGCGGATGATGTTGCTGGTCCAAAATGGGATCGTGCACAGCAGAAATAGGGCGATCTGCCATGTCTGCGTGCGGATATGAAAGGCAAGGTAATAGGCAATCGTGAACCCGATGCTAAAGGTCAGCGCCCACGTGATAATCGCGTATTTAAAGGTGTTCAGGAACACGCTGTATGTGACGGGTGATCCAAACAGAAAATCGTAATTCTCCCATGAAAAGGCGGGGATGATGCTGAACTCTGTCGCCGTCCAAAAGCTAACGACACCGATCAGGATGATCGGCAGCACAAGGAACACGGCCAGCACGATCGCCAGCGGCGACACCATCAGCCAGCCGGTCAGGTTAGGTCTTGCTTGCATCACAGCGCCTTTTGATTGGGGGTGCGGCGCGCCGATACAGGCGCGCCGCGGGTTTCATCACGCGGCGATGAATTCGTTCCACTTGCGGACCATGTACTGGTTTTCGTCCATGACGGAGTTCCAGCAAGCCACGGACCCCATGCGGTCGTTGAACGAACCGCCGTCCCGCACATCGCCAGCCTGCGCCAGCGCGTCACCGGTGGGGGACGTGATGACATCGGTGGCAGCCTTGCCTTCGAACCAATAGCCCCACTCGTTTTCGGACATGAAGTTCTTGGATGTTTCAGGCACAGCGGAATAATAGCCCTGCCGCATCAAATAACCGCCGACCCAGCCGTCCAGATACCAGTTGATGTATTCATAGGCCGCGTCACGCTCTAGCCCGGTGAGGGATTTGGACAGGCCGATACCGCCGCCCCAAGACCGGTAACCTTCTTCCAGCGGCTGATAGACACATTCGATCCCGCGCGATTTGACGGCGGTGATGGCAGGCGACCACATGGACTGGATGACGACTTCGCCAGATGCCATCAGGTTCACGGATTCGTCGAAGGACTTCCAGAACGACCGGAACTGGCCGTTTTTCTTGGCTTCGGTAAAGATGCCAAGAGTCATGTCGATCTCTTCGCGGGTCATGTTGCCTTTGTCGGGGTATTTATATTCGCCCATCGATTCCACGACCATGGCCATGTCCATGATCCCAATAGAGGAAATATCGAGGATCGAAGCTTTGCCTTTGAATTCGGGGTTCAGCAATTCGGACCAATTGGTGATGGGACGCCCGATCAGATCGGGGCGGATGCCCAGCGTGTCGGCGTTATAGATCGTCGGGATCAGGGTCATCCAACCGGACTCTTCTTGCACGAAATCGGTGCCGTCCGGGCCAGAGGTAAAGCCGACCGTATGTGGCGCGGTGCCCTGCGCAATCGTGCTGCCCGGGGTCAGCAGGCCATTGCGGAAAATGCCCACGATCTTGTCGTAGTTCTTGATCTTGGATGTATCCATCGCCTGCAGGTTTCCGGCAGCCCAGACCTTTTTACAGATGAAATACTCGATATCTGCGATGTCGAAACTGTTCGGCTGTGTGGCTGCCCGCTGGGTCACGCTGTCCGTATCAAGCGCTGTCATCTCTAGCGTAAAGCCAAGGTCCTCTTTCACCTTGTCGGCGACGTCGTTCAGGTTTGACACGCCGGTGCCGAACTGGCGCAGGGTGATGTCCTTGATGTTCTGCGCCCAGATCATTGGTGCGCCCAGCGTGGTGCCAGCGGCAAAGGCGGCGGTGGCGGCCCCGCCTTTCAGAACGGAGCGGCGGGAAAGTTTGGTGGCTTTGGTCATGGCATCTCTCTCTGTTTTATGGGGACGCGGCGGTTCACGCCGTCAATTGGTGAAGGTTTTTGGCATCCCAGGTCAGACCGATGCGGTCGCCGGGGTGGTGCGGGGCGTCGAAATAGGCAGCATCTGGGACAAGGGCCGTGACCTCTTGATCGCCTGCGATGCGGGACATGACACTGACGTAGGTGCCTTGATATTCGATGGCGGTGACGTGGCCTTCCATCTGGCCGCTGCCTGCGGGGGTGACGCCGACGGCGTCGGACCGAATGGCGAAATGGCCTTGGGGCAGGGCGATAACGTTATGTCCGCCCATGAATTGCGCGACGAACCGGGTCTTGGGCGCGTTAAAGACTTCGCGCGCTGGGCCAGCCTGTTCGATGACAGCATCGTTCATCACGACAATCTCGTCCGCCAGCGCAAGCGCCTCGTCCTGCCCGTGGGTGACGTGGATGAAACTGATCCCCAGCTCTTTTTGCAGGTTGCGCAATTCGGTCCGCATCCTGACCCGCAAGAACGGATCAAGCGCTGACAGCGGTTCGTCCAGCAACAAGACCTGAGGGCGGGTGATCAGCGCGCGCGCCAGTGCGACGCGCTGCTGTTGCCCGCCGGACAGTTGCGCAGGCAGGCGGTCTGCAAGGGCGGTCAGATCGACCAGTTCCAACATCTCGGCCGCTTTGGCGCGGCGTTCCTTGGCATCGACGCCCTTCATCTTAAGGCTAAAGGCGACGTTATCCAGCACGCTAAGATGCGGAAATAGCGCGTAACTTTGGAACATCATCGCTGTGCCGCGCTTGGCAGGCGGTAGATTTGAAATGTCGCGGTGCGCCAGCAGGATCGACCCTTCGGTCACGCTTTCATGCCCGGCGATCATCCGCAGCGTCGATGACTTCCCGCAGCCTGATGGCCCAAGCAAACAGGTATAGCTGGCAGGGCGAAACCGATGGCTGACCGCATTCACCGCAAGCGCTGTCCCATAGCGTTTGGTCACGCTGACCAGCTCTAAATCTTGGATAATACCGCTCATATGGCCCCCGTGACTGCTGGGTTCAGCTAAGGGGCGGATTTGCACGCCAGCAAACAATTGCACGGATTCTAGCAGGACGAGGCGTAGCTTTGCCGCTTTTTGTCGCAGAATTGGAGGTGGATGCTCAGAAATTAGGATGAATATTGTATACAATTAAATCAAGGATTGGTGACGATATGGTGGTTGATACTCATCACGGGCTTGCTCCGGTCTGCGGGATTCGGCAAAATAGGGCGATGATACAACCAGTTTCCGCTTCACCCAGCGACCGCGTCATGACGGCGACGAGCCTTGCGCAGGATCTGTCTGCGGCGATTCATGCCCACCGAATCGCGCCAGGTACCAAGCTGCGAGAGGACGAGCTAAGCGACATTTACAGCGTGTCCCGCACCATCGTACGCAGTGCTTTGCAGGCGCTTGCGCATCAAAAGCTGGTTGATATTCAGCGTAACCGCGGTGCGAGTGTTGCTAGCCCTACGCCGCGCGATGCGCATGACGTGTTCGAGGCGCGGATCATGATAGAACCGCAGATGGCGCAGGCCGCGGCGCAAAAGGCGATGCCGGACGACATCGCGATTCTGCGTCAGCATATCGCTGATGAACATGCCGCCGTGCTGGCGGGTGATAGGGGGCAAGCGCTTGCGCTGTCTGGGCAATTTCACGTCGAAATCGCGCGTATGGCTGATCAATCGATCATCGCAGAATTCGTGCGGTCCTTGGTTGAACGCTCTAGCCTGATTATTGCGCTGTATTGGCGCAAGCCAAGCACGTTGTGCGAAAGCGACGCGCATCACGCACTGCTTGCGGCGCTGGCTTCGCATGATGGCCCGGCTACGCATAAATTGATGACGCAGCACTTAACTGATCTGCATAGCAGTCTTGATTTGCACATGCAGGCGTCAGAAATCGTTAACTTAAAAGACGCTTTACGCCGCTAACATCTAGCCCAGCGATACCCCGGCGCAGGCGGCGGTATTGCGGATATGCGCGGCCATCGCGGCGGCGGCCTGCGCAGGGTTGTGCTGGCGCAGCGCTTCTAGAATGGCGCGATGCTCGCTGATGGATCCGCTCATCCGCGCGACAGCCGTGTTCGGAATCGGCACGCGTTGGCTTTCGGTCATCTTGTCGCGCACCGACTGATACAGCTGCCGCAGCATGGCATTCGGGCAGGCTTCCATGATCAGACCATGAAAGGTCAGGTCTGCCTCGACGTGGGTGACCAGATCGCCAGCGGTCCACGCGTCTTCGAACTGCTGCGTTGCACGGTGCAGACGGTCGGCGATCACGTCAGTTATGTGCGGCGCGGCAAGGCGACACAGCTCTGTTTCGATCAGCAGGCGCGACTGAAACACGTCGCTGATTGTGAATTGACCGTCAAATCGCCACGATTGTTGGCCCGCGTCAGTCGATACCTCTGTCCCCGTCACAAAGGTGCCGCGCGCGGGCAGGGTGCGCACAAGGCCCAGCGTCTCTAAGGTAAGCAGCGCTTCACGAAGCGAGGCGCGCGATACCTGCAACTGTTCAGACAAGATACGCTGAGAGGGAATTTTCTCGTCCTTAGACAGCTCGCCGGACTTGATCATCTCTTGCAGCCTGCGGGCGACAGTCTGGGTGACGCTACTCTTGCCGCTCATGTGGTTCATCCTGCAACTCTCGATTTGGCGCATTTTTATGCGTATAGCGCCTGATTTCCGATTTCCCCAGTGCCAAGCCTTGCCAGATGGCGATCTGTGTGCTTGCTATTGGTCAGACCGGTCTGACCGGTCAGACCAATAGTGAAGCAATATTCACATCAGCAACAGGGAAAACAGCAACATGATTTCATCGTTTAGCAAAATTGCCGCCATTGCACTGGCCGCTACCATGGGCACCGCCGCCACAGCGCAAGACCTGCAAGTCGGCGCAAACATCGGCAACGTGCCGTGGGAATTTCAGGACGACACCGGGGCCAACGTCGGGTTCGAAGTTGATCTGGTCAATGCCGTCGCCGAAAAACTGGGCCGCGGCGTGGAAATCGTGAACATCCCGTTTCAGGGCCTGTTCTCTGCCGTGCAATCGGGCCGGGTCGATATCGCCATGTCCTCGATCACGATCACGCAGGAACGCCTTGAGTCCGTGACCTTCGCCCAGCCCTATTATGACAGCGACCAGTCGCTGACCGTAACCGCAGACGGCCCCGCGTCCTTGGATGAGATGTCGGGCAAGGTCGTCGGTGTCGATACCGGTTCCACAGGCGACATGTGGGCGACTGAAAATGCGGCTGAATACGGCTTTGCCACGATCAACCGCTACGAAGGTCTTGCGCCTGCCATGCTCGACCTCGCGGCTGGCCGGATCGCTGGCTACATCTCTGACATTCCGGCGCTGCAGTATTACGTCAAGGACAAGCCAGAGCTGAAGGTCGTCCAGCGGATCGCCACCGGCGAAGCCTATTCTATGATGTTCGCCAAGGACGCGCCGCTGGCCACCGAAGTAAACGACGTGTTGAGCGCGTTGAAAGAGGACGGCACCGTCGCTGCCCTGCATGAAAAGTGGTTCGGCGCGACCCCAGAAGACACGACATCGACCGTGACCGTCATGGATATGCCCACCTTGAACTAAGCGCCAAAAGCACGGCCCTAACCGGGGCCGTGCGACCTTGACTGAAAGACGCTCATGGACTTTTTCGACACCTTTTTGAACATGGCGGTGCTGCGCCGTAGCCTGCCGATGCTGCTGGACGGGCTGTGGCTGACGCTGCAACTGGGCGCTGCCAGTATCATTGCCGGGCTGGCGCTGGGATTAGTTGTGGCCTTGCTGGGCCTTTACGCCGTCAAACCTGTGCGCCTGCTCATGCGGCTTTATATCGACATCTTTCGGTCGATCCCGCTGCTGGTGCTGCTGATCGTCATCTACTACGCGCTGCCCTTCCTCGGCCTGCGCTTGTCCTCTTTTGCCTCTGCCATGACGGCCCTGACGCTGGTGTCGGGCGCTTACACCGCCGAGATTTTCCGCGCCGGGATCGAGGCGATCCCCCATGGCCAGTTTGAAGCGGCCGAAGCGCTGGGCCTGAACCAGCGGCAAACCATGTTCGATGTGATCCTGCCGCAGGCCGTCCGCATCGTGATCCCGCCGCTAACGAATAATTCGATTAACGTCATCAAGGACACCGCGCTCGCCTCTGTCGTCGCCATGCCGGACCTATTGAAACAGGCGACCCAAGCGCAGGCTTTGACGGCGAACCCCTCGCCGCTGATCGGGGCTGCGCTGATCTATATTGCGTTCCTGTGGCCGCTGGTCCTGTTCGTATCCTACCTTGAACGCCGCTATCACGGGGGGCGCCGGGCATGAGCTACGTCAGCATTCGCGATCTGCACAAATACTACGGCACCTATCACGCCCTACGCGGCATCAACCTTGATATTGGCAAGGGCGAAGTCGTCTGCGTCATCGGCCCCTCCGGCTCTGGCAAATCAACCCTGATCCGCTGCATCAACCGGCTGGAAGACTTCGACAGCAAAAGCGAAATCCGCGTCGATGGCACTCCCGTCGTGCCGGGTCGCGCACTGGCCAAGGTCAGGGCAGAGGTCGGCATGGTCTTTCAAGGCTTCAACCTGTTCCCGCACTTGTCCGTGCGCGACAACGTCATGCTTGCCCCGCGCCGGGTGCGCGGCACATCCCGCGCGGATGCCGCTAAGCTGGCGGATCAACTGCTTGCCCGCGTCGGAATTGCCGAACAGGCGGACAAATACCCGCAGCACCTGTCTGGCGGTCAGCAACAGCGCGTCGCCATCGCCCGCGCATTAGCGATGGAGCCGCAGGTGCTGCTGTTCGACGAGCCGACCTCTGCCCTTGATCCAGAGATGGTGGGCGAGGTGCTGGACGTGATGAAATCCCTTGCCGGAACAGGCGTCACGATGATCGTCGTTACCCATGAAATGGGCTTTGCCGCCCAAGTCGCCGACCGCGTCATATTCATGGACGGCGGCGAAGTGATTGAAACCGGAACACCGCAGCAGGTGCTTGAACATCCAACAGAATCCCGCACGCGCAATTTCCTTGGCGCCGTGCTGAACCACTAAAGACAGGCCACATTATGACAGATACACAAGACGCGCTCGACATGGGTTTCGTGCAATCCCAGTTCCCCGGCCTTGCATCGAACTGGGTGTTCTTTGACAACGCGGGCGGCAGCCAGATTGTCGGCGGCGTGGTGGATAAAATCAGCGAATTCCTGATCCACCGCAACGTGCAGATCGGCGGCAGCTACGCCGTATCCCAAGCCGCCGCCGAAGGGCTGATGCTTGGCCGCGTTGCCGCGCAAACGCTGGTGAATGCGGCCCGCCCCGAGGAAATCGTCTTCGGCCCCTCCACCACGCAACTGATGCGCACGCTGGCCGCATCCATGCGCAGCCAGTTCCAACCGGGGGACGAGATTATCGTCAGCCATGCTGACCACGAATCCAACATCGGTCCGTGGAAAGAGCTGGAAGAGTTCGGCATCGTCATCAAGAACTGGCCGCTGGACCAAGCCAGCATGACAATGCGGCTAGAGGATCTGGAACCGCTGATGACGGACCGCACAAAGCTGGTGTGCGTCCATCACGCGTCCAACATCCTTGGCTGGATCAACCCCATTCGTGACTTTGCCGATTTCGTCCATGCGCGCGGTGCGCGGCTGTGCGTCGACGCCGTCGCCTATGCCCCGCACCGGGCGATTGATGTGCAGGCGATGGACGCCGATTACTACGTCTTTAGCCTGTATAAATGCTACGGCCCGCATATGGCGATCATGTACGGCAAATACGATCTGCTGGGCGAGCTGGATGGGCAATACCACTGGTTCTATGGCAAGGACAAAATCCCCGGCAAACTAGAGCCCGGCAACCCGAATTACGAACTGGCCTACAGCACCACGGCGGTGGTGGAATACCTTGTCGCACTGGGCACCCGCCTTGGGGCCACGGGCAGCAACCGCGAAAAGCTGGAAGCCGCCTTTGACGGCATCACCGCGCAGGAAAACCTGCTGGCGGACCGTCTGCTGTCATGGCTGTCGGCCCGCAACGATTGCCATATCGTCGGGCGCGGGTTCGAGGGCGCGCAGCGCGTGCCGACCATCGCCTTCCGCTTTGACGGCATGGACTCTGGCGCGATTGCCGGCGCGATGGATGCCTACGGCATTGCGATCCGCTTTGGTGACTTTCATTCGCGCCGCTTGGTCGAGGATCTGAATGAAAGCCACGACAGCGGCGTGCTGCGGGTGTCCATGGTGCACTACAACACGCTGGCGCAGGTCGATAAACTGACCGCCGCGCTGACCGAAGTCGTATTTACTCAAGCGCTTGCATCATGAGCGCGCCGCACGATCTGGCAATCCGGGGCGGCACCATCGTCACCGCATCTGACCGTTTCCGCGCCGACATCGGCGTGCGGGACGGGCGCATCACCGACATCGCCGCCAGCATCGAAGGCGCGAAAGAGGAAATTGACGCCACGGGCCTCTTCGTGCTGCCCGGCGGCATCGATGCCCATGTCCATCTGGCGCAGCCGACCTCTGACGGGACGGTCATGGCCGATGACTTTGAAAGCGGCACGCGGTCGGCGGCAGCGGGGGGCAACACCACGGTCTTGCCCTTTGCCATGCAGGTGAAAGGCACGTCACTGCGCGACTGCGTGACGGCTTACCACGAAAAGGCGGACGGCCAGTGCTATACCGACGTGTCCTTCCATCTGGTGATTTCCGACCCCACGCCGCAGGTGCTGGGGCAGGAACTGCCCGCCTTGGTGCGTGACGGATACACGTCGTTCAAGGTCTTCATGACCTATGACGATCTGGTGCTGAACGACGCCGAACTGCTGGACGTGTTCGACGTCGCCCGGCGTGAAAAGGCATTGGTCATGGTCCATGCCGAAGGCCACGACGCGATCAAATACATGACGTCCCGGCTGGAATCCGAAGGCAAAACCGCGCCCTATTATCACGCCGAAGCGCATCACCAAGTGGCAGAGCGCGAGGCGACCCACCGCGCCATCAGCCACGCCCAGCTAACCGATGTGCCGGTGATGATCGTTCATGTGTCTGGCCGCGACCCGATGGAGCAGATCCAGTGGGCGCAAAAGCGCGGCATGAAGGTCCACGCCGAAACTTGCCCGCAATACATCGCCCTGACCCGCGACGACCTAAAGGGGCTGAATATGGATTTCGAGGGGGCAAAATACGTCTGCTCTCCTCCGCCGCGTGACGCAGACAGCCAAGCTGCGATCTGGGAAGGTTTGCGCGACGGCACGTTCGAAGTGTTTTCGTCCGACCACTGCCCGTTCTTCTACGAAGGCTCGAACGGCACCGGTAAGGACAATCCAAAGGCGCGGACGTCGTTTAAATGGGTGCCCAATGGCATCCCCGGCGTTGAAACCCGCCTGCCGATCCTGTTTTCCGAAGGGGTCAGCAAGGGCCGCATTTCACTAGAGCGCTTTGTCGCGCTGACCTCGACCAATCCGGCGAAACTATACGGTCTTTACCCGCAAAAGGGTGCGTTGGTCATCGGGGCCGATGCCGATATTACGTTGTGGGATCCGGCAAAGCAGGCGGCGATCACGCAAGACAATCTGCACCACGGATCGGATTATACCCCTTACGAGGGGATGCAGATTACGGGCTGGCCGGTCCGCACGATCCTGCGCGGGCACACGATCATGCAGGACGGCGTAATCACCGGGACCAAAGGTGGCGGCCGCTATCAGACGCGCGGCACCAGTCAGGCGATGATCTAGGGGGCAGGGGCCCGGACAGCGCGGGTGCGGTTGGCCAACATGACGCCCGCGCAGATCAGCATCACCGCCAATGCGGTGCCGATGCTCAGCGCCTCGCCCAGCAATGGCACTGCCATCACGGCGGCAAGGGCAGGGGCAAGCGATCCGATCGTTGCCGCCTTTGCCGCGCCCAAACGGGCAATCGCGATGGCATAGGTCAGGGTCGCAACCAGCCCGGCCCCGACGCCTTGGGCAAGGATGAACGGCAGCGCATCGTGCAGGCTGACATGGGCCAGATTGCTAGGCAGCACGCCGGTGGCCAGCAGCGGCGGCAGGACAATCGCCGATGGCAGTGCCAACACCAGCGCGCAGCCCACCGGATCAAGCCCGCTGCCCCGCACGCCCAATGTATAGGTCGCCCAAAACAGGCTCGCCCCCAGCAGCATCGCCATGCCTGCCACGCTGCCCGCGGCCAAGCTGCCAGAGGCCGCGATCAAAGCCGCGACGCCCAGCAAGATCAGCGCCAAGGCGACAACGACCGACGGCTTTGGCCGCTCTCGGTACATCAGCCACGACAGAACGGCGACGGATACGGGCACTGTCCCGGCGATCAAGGCGCTGACATGCGTGGCCGATGTCTGCACCCCGCCGGACGCGGCCAGCCAAAAGAACGGCGCGCCTGCGCCGATCCCGATCATGGCCCAATTGCGCAGCGGTAAGCGGCGAAGCATGCCGATGCGTTTGGGCAAAAACGGCAGGAATACCAGCGCCGGGATGCCGGACCGGATGATCGCGACATCGCCAATCGTCAACTGGGACGCCGCCGCCGCACGCGTCGACAATGCGAACCCAGCCCAGACCAGAACGGTCACAGCTATCGCCGCGTATCCGATGATAAGTTGCAGGTGCGTGTCCCAGAAATTGACGCGCGGAAGGCCGAGGGGGTGGGGGGCGCTGTGCATGATCGTCCTGCGTGCAAAAGATGTCATTTTATACGATGAATGGATCGGCAGGTGATTGCTAATAATTGCCCTAAACGATTATTCTTTGGCAGATTATGCTAAGGAATCCCCTAAATGGATCGCAAAGACCGCCAGATCATCGCAGCGCTGCAACGCAACGGCCGCCTGACCAATCAAGATTTGGCGGAGCAGGTGAACCTGTCCCCCTCGCCCTGTCTGCGCCGGACCCGCGCGCTAGAGGAACGCGGCGTGATCAAAGGATATACGGCGATTGTGGATGAAAAGGCCTATGGCCTGCCGGTCACGGCGCTGGTGCGGATCAGCCTAGAACGGCATACCGGCGCAGTTGTCGATCTGTTTGAAAAGAAGGTGCGCGAGACGGCCCAAATCCTTGATTGCTACGTCATCACAGGCAGTGAGGATTATCTGCTGCGTGTGCTTGTCGAGGATTTGGCGGGCTACGAGGCCTTTGTGCGCACGAAGCTGCACAATATTCCGGGGATCGCGTCGATTGATTCAAGCTTTGCTTATGGCATCTTAAAGCAGTCGACTGTCTTTCCCATATTGGACTGACGGAACTGATGCGCGACGCGGTCCATGACCACGCCGCGCATCATGTAAGTGTCACGCTTGCGCGGCCTTGGCCGCTGCGCGTTTGAAGAACAGAAAATACAGCACCGGGGCCGCGATCAGCGTCAGCACCGAAGCAAAGGCCAGGCCGCCCATGATTGTCACGGCCATCGACTGAAAGAACGCGTCGCTGATCAGAGGCAACATGCCCAAAATCGTGGTCGCCGCCGCCAAGAACACCGGCCGCAAACGCGAGGTAGAGGCCGAAACGATGGCATCGTCGAGCGGCATATCGGGATAGGCTTCGCGGGTCAGGTCAATCTCTTCCACCAGCACGATCCCGTTTTTGATCAGCATGCCGGACAGCGATAGCAAGCCAAGCAGGGCCGTAAAGGTAAACGGCATGCCCGTACCCAGCAGGGCAAGGCTGACACCGTTGACCGACATCGGAACCAGCAGCCAGATGATCACCGGTTGTTTGACTGCGTTGAAAAGTAACACAGAAATCAGTACCATAATGATAAGGCTGATGGGCAATTGCCCGCCCAAAGACGCCTGCGCGTCTGAGGAGCTTTCTAGCTCTCCGCCCCATTCCATCGTGTAGCCGTCTGGAATGGGTATTTCCTCGATGGTGGCTTGCACCTCTGCCATGACCTCTGTCGCGGTCATGTTGCGGGGAATATCTGCCCCCACAGTGATGACATCTGCGCGGTCGCGGCGGTGAAATAAGGTGTCCTGCGGTTCGAACACGAAACCGTCGATAACCTGCACCATCGGGACATTCACGTTGCCGCTGTCGGAATAGATCACGTGATCCGTCAAGGCCATATCGTTGCCGGGCGGCGCGCGCAGGACGATCGGAACCTGGCGGTCGCCTTCGCGGAAGGTGCCAGCTGTCAGCCCCTCGACTGCGAACTGCAGAACCTTGGTGATATCGGATCGAGAGATCCCCGCATCCTGCGCGCGGTCATCGGCATAAATCGGGCGCAGGACCAGCTCTCGCTCGCGCCAATCTTGACGAAGCGCGCTGACGTTGTCTGACGCCGCATCCATCCGGGCCATCGCCTGATCCGCCAAGTCGCGGAGCGTGTCGGGGTTTGGACCGGAAAAGCGCACCTCGATCGGGGCACCGCCGCCGGGACCAAACGCCAAGCGCTTCACGCGGAATTCACCCTGTGGAATTGCGCTGTTCGCGTATGCCTCTAGCGCGTCCATCTCATCCTCGATCACATCAAGCGAGGTGACACGCACGATCATATGGCCGTAGCCGGGATTGGGATCCTCGGAATTATAGGTCAGCATAAAGCGCGACGCACCTTGGCCGACGAAGGCGGAATAATCCGTCACCTCGGCACGTTCGGCCAGCCATTTTTCTAGTACGGCAATATCGTCAGATGTCTGGTGGATCGACGCCCCTTGCGGCAGCTTATAGTGCACAAAATAAAGCGGCGTGTTGCTGTCGGGAAAGAACTGCTGCTTGATTTGACCGAATAGGCCGTAGCAAACGACCGTGGTCGCAACCAACCCCGCAACCACCAGCCAGCGGAGCCGCAGACACACCCGCAACACGCCAGCATAGACGCGAAAAAGCCCGCCATCGTAGCCGCCGGTTTCATCGCCGCTGCCACGTTTGAAAAAGTAATGCCCCAACAAAGGCGTCACGGTGATCGCTAAAACCCATGATAGCAGCAGCGAAATCGCGATCACAGCAAAGAGGGAAAACAGGAACTCGCCCGTCGCATCGGGGCTAAGCCCGATCCCCGCAAAAGCCATGATGCCAATGACCGTGGCCCCAAGCAGCGGGATCTGCGTTTTGGACGCAGCGTCAGAGGCGGCGTCGCGGGATGACTGCCCGCCGCGCATGGAAATCTGCATCCCCTCGGCCACAACAATCGCGTTATCCACCAGCATCCCCATGGCGATAATCAGCGCGCCAAGGGAAATCCGCTCCATCTCGATCGAGCCGATGGCCATGAACAGCAACGTGCCGACGACGGTCAGCAGCAAGGTCGTGCCGACGACGATTGCGGCCTGCCAGCCCATAAAGACGGCCAGCACGACAACCACGATCACGACTGACATCGCAAGGTTGATCAGAAACGCGTTCGAGGCTTCTTCGACCACTTTGTGCTGTTGGTAAATCGGTTCTATCGACACGCCAAGCGGGATATCGACGCGCAATTCAGCCAAGCGCGCCTCGACCCGTTTGCCGACTTCGACGATGTTTTCAGTCGCAATTCCGGCAACGCCAAGGGTAAAGGCATCGACGCCATTGTGCCGGATGATCAGGTTAGGGTTGGTTTCCCGCGCCCGGTAGACTTCTGAAAAGTCAGCCAAATTTATGACTTCGCCGCTGACCCCGACAGATAAGGCGGCGATTTCTGCGACGCTGTCAGACCCTTCGGGGCGTTGGATGATCGTGCGGCCATCCGGCGTTTGAATCGTACCGCCGTCAACAACCTCATTGGCACCGGCCAGCGCGCCTTGAATCGCTGCAGGCGGAATCCCCATGGTTGTGCTTAGCGCCAGATCGGGTTCGACAAAGATCACCTCGTTAGGAACGCCTGACAGCGCCACGTTCGACACGCCTTCGACGCCCAGCAGTTGCCTGCGCAAAAAAGCCGACAGATTGTTAATCTCTGCGTCGGAAAAGCCGGGGGCGGTGACGGCAAAATACAGGCCATACACATCGCCAAAACTATCGTTGATAAACGGCGTCGATGTGCCGCTGGGCAGGGCCGCTTCGCCGACACGGTTGCGCAGTTTGGTCCAGATCGCGGGCAGTTCGGTGCCGTCATATTGGTCGCGCATATTGACCGTAATCCACGACAAACCAGGCTGGTTCATCGTCTGGATGTCTTTGACTTCGCCCATCTTTTGGATTTCGGACTCAATCGGCTCTGACACCTCTAGTGCGACCTCTTCCGCTGATGCGCCGGGGTATTGCGTGACGACGATGGCGGTTTTGATGGTAAAGGCCGGGTCTTCAAGGCGGCCTAAAGTGCTAAAGCCCCAGATGCCGCCCAATAGGCAGATCAGCATCATAATCCATGTGTAAACCGGGCGGTCGATAGAGGCGCGTGCGATATCCATGATGATTTAGTTCCCGAAGCCGACAAAGCGGCGCACGGTGTCGCCGTCGGTCAGCGCGCTGGCCCCGATCACCACGATTTCCTGCCCCGGTGTCAGCCCTGCCAAGACCTTTACCTTGCCGTTGTCGGTCGGTGTGATGTCGACCGGCGTTGCCGCGACTGTGCCTTCGCTTGCGCCGGTCGGCGAGAAGACCATGACGCTGGTGCTATTGTCATTTTCCACGATCACGGCAGAACTTGGCACGATAATGCCCGCCTTGCCGGTCGGTAAAAGGGCGGTCACTTTGGCCGATGCGCCGGGCAAAACGTTCAGGTCATCGGGCGGTGTCATGCCCAGTGTGATGCTATAGGTTTGGCCAATTTGCGCTGTCTCGGCGTTATACTCGCGCAATTCCAGCGGGTAGGTTTTGTCGTTGGATGAGAATTCTGCATAAACTTGTATCGCGGAATCGCGGCTTGCGCTTTGAAACAGGGTTTCGGGCACGTCGATTTCGATCCGCAAATCGGACATATCATGCAGGCGCACCACAGAGCTGCCCGCCGCCACGGTCGAGTAATTGGGCACAGAGCGGGCGGCGACGATGCCGTCAAATGGCGCATGCAAAGTGGCGTTGGCCAGATCGCGCTGCGCGTTGCGCACGGCGATATCGGCCAGTTCGGCCTGCGTATCCGCATCCTGCAACGTCGTTTCGGTGACAGAGCTGCCGACCAATTCGCGGTAGCGATCGGCCGTCCGATCCGCCTGTGTTTTCTGCGCGGTCGCCTGCGCAAGCGCGAGTTCGAACGGCACTTGATCCATACGGGCGACCAGATCGCCAGCTTTGACGGTGGCGCCTTCTTCGACAGGGAATTCTTCGATTTGGCCGCCGACTTGGAACGCCAGATCGACGGTTTCACGCGCTACGACCCGACCAAAAAACACGCGCTGCTCTTCTGCGGCGCGCGAGGTGACTGTTTCCAGTTTGACGAAAGGGGCCTGCGATTGTGCCACGGCAGGCATCGCCAAAGTGCAGGCCAGAAACGCGATCAAAAAGGGCTGTTTCACCTAATATTCCTTTGTCGGGCGTCAGGTCATATTATCAACCTACCGCGTGTCACCTTACCAAAACGCTACGCTTGCACTGTAGTGGCTGCGTTTGGGCACGGCAAATGATGGTCCAAGCCCAGCTTGATTCAAGTTCGCGGCTGGAATGACATTTGTGTCAAAATGATGCAAGTGTCATTTTAGTCCGCGTGCGAATGTGTTATGCGCTGCATCGAAGGGGACGAACGCCATGTCTGACACAGCGCCATCTGACCACCGCACCCGCGTTGCCGCCGACCGGCGCGAAAAGACGCGCGCGCGGCTGGTCCAAAGCGCGATCCCCGTTTTCGCCGAAAAGGGCGTTGATGCCTCGGTGATCGACGACGTGATTGCAGCGGCGGGCGTGTCGCGCGGTACTTTTTATAACTATTTTCAAAGCAATCGCGACTTGCTGATTGCTGTAAATCATCAACTTGGTGACGAGCTGATCCTTGTGGTCAAGGAGACAGTGGCAGGTTTCCCGGACCCCGCTGAACGGGTTGCGGCGGGTATTGGTTTGATGATCCAAGTGACGCGGGACAAGCCGCTGCTCGCGCGTTTTGTCGCGAAATGCGGCCTTGATACCGCGGGGCCAAGTAGTTTGGTCTATCAGTATCTCGCCGATCAAATCCAAAAAGGCATTGATGAAGGCCGGTTTTTGCCATGTCCGCTGCCCATCGCTTTGGATATGCTGGCGGGGGCGACCCTATGCGCGGTTCTGCGGATCAGTCAGGGCGGGGTTAGCGACCAGCACGGGCCAGAGGTTGTGAACATGATCCTGCGCGGCCTTGGCTTGAACGCGCAAGACGCGCAAACGCTTGCTGCCAAGCCGTTGCCGCACTTGGATATTCAGGCAGCATGTTCGTTGATGTCCAGCACATCGCAGGCACAGGGCTAAGGGCCGAACTGCGCCCTTATACCTTAGTTTGCACCGGCGTCGTCGGCCCATGATCCAGTCGAAAGATATGGTCAGCCGCCCCTTTGGGGAAATATTGTCGCACCAACGGGTCATGCCCGGGCACAATCAGCCCCGGCGCAGAGGCAAGGCGTTGCAGCGTGTCAAAGCCATCGAGCATGTTTTGCAGATCGACGACGATGGGAAACGGTTTGCGCGCCCACAGGTTTTCATAGAAATGCGCCGCGTCAGAGGCGAGCACCAGCCACCCTGCTTGCGTGCGCACGCGGACCGCTTGCAAACCGCGTGAATGGCCGCCGATGCAATGCACCGTCACGCCGTCCGCGACCTGTGCGTCACCATCGTGAAAGATGACTTTGCCAGCATACAGCCGCTTGATCGCGGTGCAGACGTGATCAGCGGTGAAAGGCGCGCGCAGGGTGTCGTGGCACATGCACGGTCCGGTGGCATAGGCCATTTCAGCGGTCTGCAAATGCAGGGCGGCATTGGGGAACAGGTGCAGCCCGCCCGCGTGGTCATAATGCAGATGGGTGACGATAACCTGCGTAATATCGTCTGGCGTCAGGCCCAAGGGGGCAAGGGCGGCGGCGGGGTCCATGCGAATGGGGCGCTGGCGCAACGCGGCCTCGGCGTCGTCATAGCCGGTATCGACAAGGATCACCTCTGACCCGCGCCGCAGCAACCACATGAAATAATCCATCGGATGCGGCGCGTCGTGGTTGTCATCAAAGATAAAGCTATCGCCGCGCACACGCGCATTGCGGTCAGCGTATTTGATTGCGTGAACTTCCCACAGGTTCATTGCCAGACCTCGGTAAAGGTCTGGACGGTTTTATCTGCCACCATGTCGCGGACCACCGCGTCAAAGGACACGAAATGCGCGCTTTTGAGGTGTACCTGAAAGGCATCCGCATCGGTGTAGACCTCGTATAAAAATACCTCATCAGGGCGGGCCGGGTCGGTGCAGACGTCGAACTGATGGCACTCTGGCTCTGCACCCAGCGACTGGGCGGCATTGGCCAGCATGTGTTTCAAGAACGCTGTCTGCGTTCCGGGGTGCAGGCGAAAGGTGACAGTCACGACAAACATAAAAGCCTCTTTTCAGAACAGACGCACCAGCGTCAGAGAGATTGCGGGGATGTAGGTGATCAAGCCTAGCGCGATGATTGCGACAATATAAAGCGGTGCCATGGCCCGCGCGATGCTGAGCACGCCGACCCCTGAAATCCGCGATGCCACATAAAGCGTCGCACCGACGGGAGGCGTGAACAAGCCGATGGCCACATTGCAGACCATGATGACGCCCAGATGCACTGGGTCGACGCCAAAGCTGACTGCCGTGGGCAGGAATAGCGGCGCGGTCAGCAAAATGGCAGGCACCGGGTCCAGCACAAGGCCAAGGATCAGCATCACGATATTGACCAGCAGCAGGAAGACCCAAGGCGAGCTGGAGAAGGACTGCACCGCACCCACAAGGATCGTCGGCATCTGCTCTAGCGTGATCAACCAGCCCAGCACGCTGGTCGCGCCAATCACGACCATCACGATGGCAGAGGTCACGAAGGCGTCGATCATCAGGTTCGGCAGATCGCGCAGTGCAAAATCGCGGTAGACCAGCATCGTGACGGCAAGGCCGTAGATGACGGCAACGGCGGCGGCCTCTGTCGGGGTGACGAAGCCGGAAAAGATACCGCCAAGGATCAGGACAGGCATCATCAGCGCGGGCAGGGTGCTGACAAAGGACTGCCACAGCGCCTTGCGGCTGGTGCGGTGTCCGCCCGCGTCGCAGCCTGTCGATTTGCCGACGCGGTAGCAGACGATCATGAACAAGCCGCCAAACAGCAGGCCCGGCACGGTTCCGGCCAGAAACAGATCGGCGACAGATACGCCGCCGACGAAGCCATAAATCAGCATCGGGATCGAAGGTGGAATGATGATGCCGATGGTGCCTGCTGCAGCGACAAGCCCAGCAGCAAAAGCGGGTTTGTAGCCTTGCTTGGCCATATTCTTGATCATCACGGACCCGATGGCTGCGCTATCGGCAATGGCAGAGCCAGAGATGCCGCCAAAGATCATCGACGCCCCGACAACAACCATGCCAAGCCCGCCGGGCATGAAACCCAGAAGTTCCTTAGAGAACGTAATGATCCGTTGGCCGACGCCGCCCCGGCTCATGAGTTCGCCAGCGACGATGAACAGGGGGATGGCGATGAAATGGTTCGGCTCTACCCCGCCGATAAAGTTGAGGTAAAGCGCCTGCAGCGGGTAGCCCAGATCGAAAACAATGATCGGCAGGACCGAGGAGATCAGGATCGCCCAGACCAGCGGAATGCCAAGGAAGACGGTCGTCAGAAAGACCGCGACAACGAAAAGAAGGATCATGCGCCGCCCCCGTCCGTCATCGGCACGCCGCGCAGGACAAGCCACGAATTAAACAGGTGAAACATCAGGCTAAGCGCCATGCCCGCGGGCATGGACGCGTAAAGCAGGCCGACCGGCCAATACAGCACTGTCGTGCTTTGCCGCCACGTGTGCCCGGAAATGCTGATGCCTTTGATAATCAAGCTCAGCAGCAACGCGGCGATCAGCAGGTTGATTGCATGTTCCAGCAGCGCCTTGGCACGGGGGGAAAACAGTATGTCCACAATTTCCGTCACGCGCATCTGTGCGCCCCGCGCTGTGACAGCGGCGCACCCCAGAAAGGTCGTCCACAGCAGCAAGAACGCTGTGACCTCTAGCGACCACGCCAGATCGAACCCGGCCACGCTGCGCAGCGTCGCATTCGCGAAAACCAGTGTCAGGATCGCAAAGCCGCCAAGCGCAAGCAAAGCATCAATCACGCGGCTGAGGCCAAGCAAAAATGGCGGGTAGTACAAACGGAAATCCATGGCAGGCGCCTTTTGAAACCGGAGTGGGGGAGGTGCCAGTTCAGGCACCTCCGCAGGTCGGGCGATAATGCTTGGCTATTGCGCAGGCATTGCAGTGCGGATCGTCTCGACCTCGGCCAGCACCTTGTCGACTTCGGTGCCGTAAACGCCGCGCGCCTGATCATAGACCGACGCGACCGCATCGCGGAACGGGCCCACGTCTGGCGTGATGATCGTGGCGCCCTCTGCGGCCATCTGTTCAAGCTGGGCCGCCTCAGAGCTTTTGACCAGCTCGCGGCTAAACGCTGACGAGTCGGCGGCGGCGCGGGTGATCGCGTCTTTGTCGGCGTCAGAAAAGCTTTGCCACGTTTTCTCGGCCACGGTCAGGGGCAGGGGCGAATAGACGTGCCGCGTCAGGGTCAGATAGGGCGCAACTTCGGTGAATTTCAGCGACAAAATGGTGTCGACTGGGTTTTCCTGGCCGTCCACAGTGCCCTGCTGGATCGCGAGGTAAACGTCCGTCACCGGCATGACGACAGTCTGAAAGCCGATTGCTTCCATCGTCCAGCGGATCATGTCGTTCGGAAAGACGCGCATTTTCTTGCCCGCGGCATCGGCCGGGGCATTCAGCGGAAATGTCGTGGTAAAGCTGCGAAAGCCGGCTTCCCATGTGGATAGGACGCGAAAGCCGACCTCTGGCAGCTTGGCAAATTCGCCCTGCATCCATCCAGAGTTGTCGTAGAATTCCCAGCCCTGTTCGTAGCTGTCGACCAGAAACGGCATCGCCGTCAGGTTCAGCGATGGCAAATGCGATGCATAGGAACCCGTCGCGGACACGGTGAAATCGACGCCGCCAAGCTGCATTTGTTCGATCGCTTTGGGGTCATTGCCCAGCTGACCTGCCGGGAAAATCCGCACCTCGTAGCGGCCTTCGGTGTATTCTGTGACCTTTTCGGCAAAGACCGCCGCCGCCTGATCGCGCGACCCGCCGGGGTTGTCGGTGTGGCTGAATTTTAAAACTGTCTGTGCCTGCGCGGCCCCGGCAATCAGCAACGCTGCGGCGGCTGCGGCAAAGCGCAATGATGTGGTGATCTTCATGTTCATGGTTTCCTCCCAAAAGCTAGAATAGTCGGTATTGTATTTATTTGCGTATGCGTTAATAAATGTGTTGTCAACTTTTGGATTTGATCCAATGCAACGAAAGCCCGAGGATGCAGGCCATGAAGCAGAATTTTGAAATTGCGGTATTTGAAGGCGACGGCATTGGTCCTGAAATCATCAGTCCCACGGTCGCGATCCTGAAAAAACTGGCGGCTCTGTCGCCTGATTATACCCTTAGCTTTGCCGATGCGCCTGCGGGCGCAGCGCATTATGCCCGCACGGGGGAATCGTTGCCCAAGGCGTCGATGGATCTGGCGCGCAGCGCTGATGCGATCCTGCTGTCGGCGATGGGGCTTCCATCTGTCCGTTATGCGGACGGCACCGAAATCTCGCCTCAGATTGATCTGCGCAAGGCGCTGACGCTGTTTGCCGGGGTGCGGCCTGTGACGGTGCGCGCGGGGCAACCGACGCCGCTGAATATGCCGGACGGGAAAGAGATCGATTTTGTCCTGATCCGCGAAAGCACCGAAGGCCTGTTCTATACCCAAGGACGCGGCGAGGTGACGAAAGACGAGGCGCGAGAGACGCTGCTGATCACCCGCGATATTTCGGAAAAGCTGTTCCGCTTTGCGTTCAACCTGGCGCAAACGCGCAAAGACACGGGCCGCGGCCCCGGTAAAGTCACCTGCGTCGACAAGGCCAACGTTTTTCGCGCCTTCGCCTTCTTCCGAGAGATCTTTGACGCAGAGGCGGCGCGCCACCCGGATCTGATCGCCGATCACGCCTATGTCGATGCGACGGCGCTTTGGATGGTTCTGAAGCCGTGGGATTTCGACGTGCTAGTGACGGAAAACATGTTCGGCGACATTTTGTCCGATCTGGGGGCCGGGCTGATGGGCGGGCTGGGCCTAGCGCCTTCGGCGGATATCGGGCTGGATCACGCGGTGTTTCAGCCTTGCCATGGCTCTGCGCCCGATATCGCGGGGCAGGGGCTGGCCAATCCGCTGGCGATGATCTTATCCGCGGCCATGATGCTAGACTGGCTTGGCATCAAACACGATAACCCGGCGATGACCGCAGATGGCAAACGTCTTCGCGAAGCGGTGGAGGCCGTGGTGGCGGAAGGCAAAGTTCTGACGCGCGATCTGGGCGGCACCTCTGGCACGGCGGATGCGGCGGACGCGGTTGCCGCGGCATTGGGTTTGGTATGACGACGCCTGCGCGCCTGCGCGTGGCCTGTGTCGGGGCCGGCTATTTCAGCCGGTTCCACTATGACAGCTGGGCGCGCATTGACCGGGTCGATCTGGTGGGATCGTGCAACCGCGATATCGAAAAGGCGCGGGCGACTGGATTGCCCGCCTTCGATGACCTGCAAGCCATGTTGGACCAGACACAGCCTGACCTGCTGGATATCGTCCTGCCGCCCGTGGCCCATGCGGACACCATCCGCACGGCGCTGCGGTGCGGGGTAAAGTTGATGATTTGTCAAAAGCCGTTCTGCCAGTCCTTGATTGAAGCCCGCGCTATCGTCGCAGAGGCAGATGCCGTTGGCGCCCGCATCGTCGTGCACGAAAACTTTCGGTTTCAGCCGTGGTACCGGGTGATCAAGGCGGCGCTTGATCGAGGCGCGATCGGGACGGTTTTGCAAGCCACGTTTCGGCTGCGCACCGGCGACGGGCAGGGCCCGGATGCCTACCTTGATCGGCAGCCTTATTTTCAACAGATGGACCGGCTTCTGATCCACGAAACAGGCGTGCACTGGGTCGACACATTTCGGTATTTGTTCGGCAATCCGCTGTCCGTCTACGCCGACCTGCGCCAAGTGAATCCCGTCCTTGCGGGCGAGGATGCAGGCTACGTCCTGTTTGATCATCCCGGCGGGGTGCGGGCGATGTTCGACGGGAACCGCAACCTTGACCACGCTGCCGACAACCTGCGCCGCACCATGGGCGAGGCTTTGATTGAAGGCACTGACGGAACCCTAACGTTGACCGGCGACGGTGTGGTCACCCTGCGCCGCTTTCACGCGATGACGACGCAGACTCTTATCGGACCAGATCACTGGGACGGCTTTGGCGGGGACTGTGTGCATGCGTTGCAAAGTCACGTCGTCGCCGGGGTTCTGGATGGCGCGCCGCTTGAAAACCTTGCACCGGACTACCTGTCTGTGATTCAGATAGAGGACGAAATCTACGCGTCCTCGCGCGAGGGCCGCAAAATCAAGCTGGAGCTGTCTTGAAAAACCTCGACGACCGAGTCCTTTCCTCGACACAGCGCGCGGTTCAATCCCTGCGCGAGCTTATTTTCTGCGGTGAACTTCCTGCTGGTTCTGACCACCTAGAGGCAGAGCTGGCAGAGCGGTTCGGTATGTCCCGCACCCCGGTCAGAGAGGCCGCTTTGGTGCTGGAAAGCCAAGGTTTGGTGGAAATGCGCCCGCGCAAAGGCATTCGCATTTTGCCTGTGTCTGCTGACGACATGCGCGAAATCTATGATGTGCTGACCGAACTGGAAAGTCTTGCCGCGCAGCAGGCCGCGCTGCAAGGCTATCAGGCCAGCGATCTGAAAAACCTAGAGGCCGCGATTAACGACATGGACGACGCGATCAAAGCGGGTGACCTAGAGGCTTGGGCGCAGGCGGACGACCGGTTTCATACCGAACTCGTGCGGCTTGGTAAAAACGCGCGGATCGAAGCAATCGTCGCAATGATGAGCGATCAGGTCAAACGCGCCCGCGCGCTGACCCTGTTCATGCGCCCGCTGCCCGTCAAATCGAACGAAGATCACCGTATGGTCTTTGAGGCGATTAAACGCGGTGATGCGGATGCGGCGCACCGCATTCACAAAAGTCATCGGCAAAACGCCAAGGACATGCTGATCGCGCTGCTGCGCACCAATCGGTTGTCGCGGATATAAGCCCGCTTTCCTGCTGCATGCTTGCGGCACCGCGAAAGCGTCCCGGCCCAGCCTGCGGGCGCTAGACCAGTGCGGCGTTTGGCATTTGGAACGTGAAAACCGTCTCGTTATCGGTTGATGTCACGGACAAGGTGCCACCATGACCCTTTGCAATTTCCGACGCGATAAACAGGCCCAATCCCAAACCTTCGCGGCTGGGCCGGTCGCCGCCGCGGTGAAACGGCTCGAACAAGGTTGGCAACATGTCATCGGGGATCTTGGCCCCGCCATTTGTCACGGCCAGCGTAAAGGTGCCGCCTTGGACCTTGGCGCTGACCTGAATGGGTGTCCCTTCAGGGCCGTGCGTAACCGCATTGGCCAGAAGGTTCGAAAACAGCTGCGAAATGCGCGGCGCGTCGCAGTTAACGGTGCCGGGCAGGTCGATGTCTGCGACGATCTGTTGATCCGGCGCAACCGCCTGCAATTCAGCAATGATCTGCGCCAGCGATGCGCCAAGGTCAGTGTTAGCGCGCCGTTCAATGACGATGCCGCCGCCACTGCGTTTGCGCGCCTGATCTAGCAAGTTTTCAATCAAAAGCGCCATCCGGTTGACCGAGGCGCGCATCAGGCCAACCAGCTCAGTCGCTTGTGGGTCATTAATGCGCCGTTCGATCATCCGCAAACCAGCTGTCAGTGCGTTGACCGGATTGCGCAGATCATGGGCCAAAATCGCAATAAACTGCTCTTGTTGTTCGGCCAATGCGCGCTCTTGCGTCAGCGCCGCGCGGCTTTGCGATAGCGCTTCGTCGTTGTCCAAAATCTCGCCGATCATGCGGGCGAACAGGCGAAACATGGCCAGAATTCGGTCCTGTTTCAGCACACGCGGGGTAGGGTCGATGGCGCAAAGCGTGCCAAAGAATGATCCGTCAGCCCGCAGGATTGGGACGGAAATATAGCTGCGAAAGTCGTACTGCGCGGGGCAATGGTGGTCCACATAATGCGGATCGCTGTGGACATCGTCGATGACGATCTCTTCACCATAGTTGCGCACCTCGTGGCACAGCGTGCTTTCAACGTCGAGCTCGTCACCGGGTTTTAGGCCGAAATTGATGTGATCAACGGCCTGGCAGGTCACCCATCGTGTATCCGTCACGCGGGCTACGGCGGTAAATCCCATGCCTGTGGCCAGCACAATGGTTTCCAATAGTGTCGGTATGGTCGGGCTGCGGCCAATCGCGGCAATATCTTCGTGAAAATCGTGCGCAGGTGTCACAGGCGGGGTACTCTCATCGAAGGTACGCAGGCTTATTTATCTGCGTCATATGTCACCGTTTAAAAGATGACACCTCCTTGTGCCATAAACTATGACATATGTTAACGCTCACCGGGCTTCGCGGCGGCACTCGGCCTATATCAGCCGCCTTTGCTGATGTTGCCCCGGTTGGGCCACGCAAGCGTGGCCCGCCGCCGCTACCATTTCAGCGCAAACCGCCCGGCGATAGCACCGACCCCGGCCACGCCAAGGATCGCCAGCGTGTACCATGTGCCGTAAAATAGCGGAGAGTTCTCAATGCAATACAGCGAATAGATCGCCGCGGCAAAGCCTGCTGCCGTCAACCCGGCCACCATGCCGCAGCGCATGGGATGTTCCGGTGCGCCGCGCCGCAAGGCAACCAGCAGGGCGGCAAGGATCGGGGCGGACAGCACGGGAATCGACACCAAACAGGTCATGATGGACTTGCCCTGCAACGCCATGGACCAAGACGGACCGGGGGTGGTTAACAAAGTCGCCGCGACAAGCAGCGCCAACACGGCGGGCAGGGCCCAGACCGCATGGCGGGTGCGGCTTTGCCCAGCAGGGCGGGCCTGCGCCAGCATCCACGGCAGCGCAATCGCGCCCAGCGCCAATGGCAGCAGGGTCTTGGCCAGCAGCGGCAAATTGCCATAAATCGCGGCGGGATCGGACCGAACGCCCCACAGCAAAGCAAACAGCACCGCCGTCAAAGCCGTGCCGCCTGCAAGGCCCAGCATCACGCCGTTGGTCAGTAGACCGGGACGCACCGGGGTCATATCTGCCCCAAGGCTGGCAATCAGATCATTCGTATTCATGTCGGGGCCTTCTGGTTGGCCGTTTCAGGGTCGTCTTCGGCAACCGCAGCGCTAAGCTGCGTCATTGCCCTGTGCAGGGCCACGCGCACCGCGCCGGGTGTCATATTTAACTGGGCCCCCACCTCTTCGGCGGTCAGCCCTTGCAGTTTAATTTGCCGCACAATCGCGGCAGAGGTATCGTCAAGCCGCGTCAGCAACACGTCCAAATCACGCGCAGCAGTCGGGTCGATAACGTTGTCATCAGCCACCTGCGCCTCTTCGCCGTCAAAGGCGGTGGTGCGGTTCCGCCCCGATTTGCGCAGGGCGTCGATCGTTTTGTACCGCGCAATTGCATAAAGCCATGCGCTGACCGGTTCATTTTCACGCCAAGTATGGCGTTTTTCGTGGATCGCAATCAGGACGTTCTGCAAGATGTCCTCGCAATCTTCGTGACGCCCACCACTGCGGGCTTGGATGACACCCCGCAGCACCGGTGCGACCTGTTTCAGGAACGCGATATAGGCGTCGCGGTGTCCATTATTCGCTTGCCGCAGTAGGTCGGCCCATTTGGCGTCTCTCATTGGTCCGACACCTTTCAGTTCGTTGCAGCGACGTGCTTCGTTACAGGCTGCGGCATAAATAGTTCACACCACCTTTCAAATGCAAATCTTTGGCAACACGGGATGTTACATTGCTTCACCTAAACGCGAGGGCTGTAACAGATCGGGTTTGGCCAGCGAATTGCCTAGCATCGGACGCCAACAGGGTGCCGAGTGTTAGACCGGAGAAGAAACATGAACACCAAGACAACAACCCTCGCTCTCGCAATCCTCGGCGCATGTGCCACCGTGACCGGCGCCAGCGCGCAGGACATGGAAAAGTGCTTCGGCGTGGCATTGGCCGGCGAAAACGGCTGTGCAGCTGGCCCCGGCACAACCTGCGCCGGCACCTCCACCATCGACTATCAGGGCAACGCTTGGTCCTTGGTTCCTGCTGGCACCTGTGCAGACATGGCTGTGCCTGCTGCTGCTGACGGCACCGACCGCATGGGTTCGCTGGAAGAGCTGACACGCGACATCCCGGCCTAATCGCCGATCTGCACCGCGCGGGCCCCAATCCGCGCGGTGCACCTTTAGCCTAAGACATAAGGACCTCTGCCATGACCCAGCTTCCTGATACCGTCGGCATCGGCTTTAAACGCTCTCACTTCGATGCGTTGCAGGCCACGCCAAATCGGCTGGGTTTCCTAGAGGTTCACGCGGAAAACTACATGGGTGACGGCGGCCCGCCCCACGCCCAACTGATGAAATTGCGCGCTGATTACGCCCTGTCGATCCACGGTGTGGGCCTGTCCATCGGCGGCGCTGGCCCGTTGGACCGTGATCATTTGACCCGCCTCAAAAACCTGTGCGAGCGTTACCAGCCAGAGAGCTTTTCCGAGCATCTGGCATGGTCCAGCCACAGCGATGCGTTTTTGAACGACCTGCTGCCGCTACCCTATGATGACGAAACGCTTGCGACGGTGTGCGAACATATCGATCAACTGCAAAGCGCGATTGGCCGCCCCATGCTGCTGGAAAACCCGTCCACCTATGTGACGTTCGAAAGCTCTACCTTGGCCGAAACGGACTTTCTGCGCGCTATTGTTGATCGCACCGGATGCGGGTTGCTGCTGGATGTGAACAACGTTTTTGTCAGCTGCACCAATCACCGTGCCGATCCGCGTGCCTATCTGGCGGCCTTTCCAACGCAAGCCGTCGGTGAAATCCACCTTGGCGGCCACGATGAAGAAGAGTTGCCGTCTGGCCCGCTACTGATCGATTCCCACGGTGCTCCTGTCGCTGACCCGGTCTGGACGCTTTATGCGGAAACGATGCACCGCCTTGGCCCGCGCCCGACATTGATCGAATGGGATACAGACGTGCCCGCGCTGTCTGTGCTGCTGGATGAAGCGAACCGCGCGGCCGATATTCTGGACGGGGCGCGCCATGCAATCGCATCTTGAAACCCAAGCCGCGTTCCGCGCGGCCCTGAACAACGCAGAGCTACCGCCCGGCATTACAGCCGTGGGCGATCTGGACCGGCGTTTTTCGGTCTATCGCAACACCGTCGCCCATTCCTTGTCAGAGGCGCTAGGCCAGCGTTTTCCGTCCGTCGCCCGCATTGTGGGGGATGCGTTTTTCAAAGCGGTCGCGCAGATTTTTGTGACCGCGCATCCACCGCGTTCACCCGTCTTGCATACCTATGGTGATGCATTCCCCGCATTTCTGGCCAGCTTTCCGCCCGCCGCCACGCTGCCCTATCTGCCAGACGTCGCCCGGATAGAGCTGCTGCGCGGCGAAGCTTATCACGCTGCCGATGCGGACCCGATGCCTGCTGATACCTGCGCCGCGCAGATCAGTGCTGACCCGGATAATGCGGTGCTGACGCTGCACCCATCGCTGCGGGTCTTTGTGTCAGACAGCCATCCTGCTGTGTCGATCTGGGCGATGAACCAGCCCGGCGCGACCGCCGCGCCGCCACCGCCGGACGCAGAGGCGGCGTTGATCTTTCGCCGGGGCGACAATGCTGCCGTGCTGAAAATTGACCCTGACGCGGCCCGGATCGTCGCCGCGCTTATCGGCGGTGCGCCCCTTGGCGCGGCCTGCCAAGATGTCGCGCCCGATATCGCGGCTTCGGCGTTTTCGACCCTTCTACAACACGGGCTGATCATCGGCCTGTCCCAAGCCAAAGAAAGTGGGACCCATGACTGATTATACCGGTACGAACATGAGCCAAACCAAAGGCGACACCATCCGCCGCACGTTCCGCAGTGTGAACGCCTTAGCTGGACGCTTGCCGTGGTCAGTCCCGGCATTGCTGGCCCGCCTGATCCCGGCAGCGGTGTTCTGGGCATCAGCCCGGACCAAGGTTGACGGCTTCGCCATTGCGGACGGCACATGGTGGCTGTTCGAAAACGAATACGCCTTGCCGATCATCCCATCTGCGCTTGCCGCTGTGATGGCGACGCTGGCAGAGCATATCTTTGCTGTCACGCTGGCGCTTGGCTTTGCAACGCGCCTGTCGGCAGCGGCGCTGCTGGGGATGACGCTGGTTATTCAGGTGTTCGTCTATCCAGACGCTTGGATCACACACGGGCTGTGGGCGGCGTGTTTTCTGGTGCTGATCGCTAAGGGTCCGGGCGCTATCTCGCTCGACCGTGTGCTGCGGCTTGATGACTGACGCGGGCACGCAGACACAAAAAAGCCGGGGCGCATCGCTGCGCCCCGGCCCCTGTCACACCTAGATTAGTTCCAGGACGCGACGAGTTCGTCGTAACCGATAGTCATCGGCTCTTCGTCTTCATTGGCCAGCTTGGGCTTGGGCGCGCCTGGCTGGTCCAGCCAGTACTGCGCGTCCTGCACGTCGTTCATCACCGGACCCAGGTCGCCCTGAATGCCGGAACGCTCGATGCGCTCCATGACGCTTTCCATGTCAGCACACAGCTGATCCAGCGCTTCTTGCGATGTTTTCGCACCGGACATTGCGTCGCCGATGTTCTGCCACCACAGCTGCGCCAGCTTAGGATAGTCAGGCACGTTGGTGCCGGTTGGCGACCACTGTGTCCGCGCTGGCGAACGGTAGAATTCGACCAGACCGCCAAGCTTGTCAGCCCGCTCTGTGAAGTGCTCAGAGTTGACGGTGGACTCGCGGATAAAGGTCAGACCCACATCGGATTTCTTCACGTCGACAGTCATCGATGTGACGAACTGCGCATAAAGCCATGCGGCCTGTGCGCGGTCCACCGGGGTGGATTCCATCAGCGTCCAAGACCCAACGTCCTGATAGCCAACCTTCATGCCCTCTTCCCAATACGCGCCGTGCGGGCTGGGGGCCATGCGCCACTTGGGCGTGCCGTCTTCGTTCATCACGGGCAGATCAGGCGTTACAGTTGCCGCGGTGAACGCGGTGTACCAGAACATCTGCTGCGCGATGTTGCCCTGACCAGGGATCGGGCCTGCCTCGGAAAAGGTCATACCCATGGCAGATGGCGGCGAGTACTTTTGCAGCCAGTTGATCGCCTTATCCACGGCATAGACCGCAGCAGGAGAGTTGGTCGCACCGCCGCGGGTGGTGCAAGCGCCAGTCGGCTGAGAGTTCTCGTTGACGCGGATACCCCATTCGTCGACCGGAAGGCCGTTGGGCTCACCCTTGTCTCCCATTCCAGCCATGGACATCCACGCGTCAGTGTAACGCCAGCCCAGGCTTGGGTCTTTCTTGCCGTAGTCCATGTTGCCAAAGACTTCGCCCTCGACACCCATACGCGACAGATCGCGACCGGTGAAGAATTCAGCGATGTCCTCGTAGGCGGACCAGTTCACAGGAACGCCCAGATCGTAGCCGTAGGTTTCTTTGAAGTCGGCCTTGTTCTGTTCGTCGTTGAACCAATCGTACCGGAACCAGTACAAGTTCGCGAACTGTTGGGTCGGCAGTTGGTACAGCTTGCCATCCGGTGCGGTCGTGAACTCTGTTCCGATAAAGTCTTCAAGGTTCAGGGTAGGGGACGTGACGTCCTTGCCCTCGTTTGCCATCCAGTCGGTCAGGTTGCGGACCTGCTGATAGCGCCAGTGCGTGCCGATCAGATCGGAGTCGTTTACATAGGCGTCATAGATGTTCTCGCCCGACTGCATTTGCGTTTGCAGCTTTTCGACAACGTCGCCTTCGCCGATCAGGTCGTGGGTGACCTTGATGCCGGTGATCGCGGTGAACGCAGGGGCCAGCACTTGGGCTTCGTATTCATGCGTCGTGATCGTTTCGGACACGACGTTGATTTCCATACCCTGATAGGGCTGGGCCGCGTCGACGAACCACTGCATTTCAGCTTCTTGATCCGCGCGAGACAGCGTGGACACATCGCCGATTTCCGCATCCAAGAACGATGTGGCAGCTGCCATATCGGCCCAGGCCGGTTGGGTCATGGCAAGTGCAAGCCCCAGCGCGGTGGAAGATTTCAGAAGAACGTTCATTATAGGTTTCCTCCCTTTAGGTTGAACGTAAACGATCCGGTGCGGTGGTCTGCGCCGGGTTTTGACATGGCCTAGACCCAGCGGAAGACCGCAGCGGCATAGACCAGACAGACGATCAGCGCGTAGGGCTGCGGGCCAAAACCCGCACCCAGCCACGCCAGATTGATAAAAGCGGAGCCCAGCAGCGTGATGAACAAACGATCACCGCGTGTGGTTTCGATCCGCAGGACGCCCTTGCGGGGCACCTCTGGAAACTTGATCGCTAGCGTGGTGAAGGTCACCAAAAGCGCGGCGATGATCAAGAAGAATGACGCAGTCGGCCACGTCCATGCCATCCAGTCAAGCATTGTAAGCTCCTTTCAGGGTCCGCATCACACCCGCCCCAGGGCAAAGCCCTTAGCGATGTAGTTGCGCACGAAATAGATCACCAAAGCGCCCGGCACGATGGTCAGCACACCGGCCGCAGCCAGCACGCCCCAGTCGACACCTGCCGCGCCCACGGTACGGGTCATGGTGGCGGCGATGGGCTTGGCGTTTACCGATGTCAGGGTCCGCGACAGCAGCAATTCGACCCACGAGAACATGAAGCAAAAGAACGCCGCGACACCGATGCCGCTGGCGATCAGCGGGGTGAAGATTTTGACGAAGAACGCCGGGAAGGAATAGCCGTCGATATACGCCGTCTCGTCGATTTCCTTGGGCACGCCGCGCATGAAACCTTCCAAGATCCAGACGGCGAGGGGCACGTTGAACAAGCAGTGGGCCAAAGCCACGGCGATATGCGTGTCGAACAATCCGATTCTGGAATACAGCTGAAAGAACGGCAGGGCGAAGACAGCGGGCGGTGCCATGCGGTTGGTCAGCAACCAAAAGAACAGGTGCTTATCGCCCATAAAGGTATAGCGGCTGAACGCATAAGCCGCCGGCAGCGCCACGGCGAGGCTGATCGCCGTGTTCATCAGCACATAGGTCAGCGAATTGACGTAGCCCATGTACCAGCTGGGGTCGGTCAGGATCGTCGCGTAGTTTTCCAGCGTAAAGTTGCGTGGCCACAGGCTAAAGGCACCAAGGATTTCAGAGTTGGTCTTCAGGCTCATGTTCAGCAGCCAATAGATCGGCAACATCAGGAACAGCAGGTACAGACCCATCACGATGGCCCCGCCCGACGGGCGCAGGTTGCGCTTAATCTTGCGCGATGGCTGGATCGTCATGGCAGGGGCGTCGCTTGCGACATTTGGCATTGCGGTATCGGTCATTTACTTACCATCCCGTTTATCAAGGGTCGTCATGACCGTGTAGAACACCCAAGAAATCGCCATGATCACAAGGAAATACATCAGGCTGAACGCCGCTGCGGGACCAAGGTCGAACTGTCCCAGCGCCATCTTTACAAGGTCGATCGACAAGAATGTCGTCGCATTGCCCGGACCGCCGCCTGTGACGACAAAGGGCTCTGTGTAGATCATAAAGCTGTCCATAAAGCGCAGCAGGATCGCGATCATCAGCACGCCTGCCATCTTTGGCAGCTCGATATAGCGGAACACGGCCCAGCGGCTGGCTTGGTCGATCTTGGCCGCTTGGTAGTAGGCGTCAGGGATCGAACGCAGGCCGGCATAGGCCAGCAAGGCCACCAGCGACGTCCAGTGCCAGACGTCCATGACGATGACCGTGATCCAAGCGTCTAGGATGTTCTGGGTATAGTTATAATCAATGCCCAGCGCGTCCAGCGTATAGCCCAGCAGGCCGATATCGACGCGGCCAAAGATCTGCCAGATCGTGCCGACCACGTTCCATGGGATCAGCAAGGGCAGGGACATCACGACAAGGCAAAACGACGACCAAAATCCCTTTTTCGGCATGTTCAGGGCGACGAAAATGCCCAAGGGGACTTCGATCGCCAGAATGATCGCCGAAAACATCAACTGACGGCCCAGCGCGTTCCACATCCGGTCCGAATGCAGCATGTCATCGAACCAATCCAAGCCCGCCCAGAAGAACTGGTTGTTCCCGAATGTGTCCTGCACGGAATAGTTCACGACGGTCATCAGCGGGATGACGGCGGAAAATGCGACAAGGATCAGGACCGGCAGGACCAGAAACCACGCCTTTTGATTGACGGTCTTGTTCATGCGGCGGCCCCCTGCGGTGTAATACGCCAGTCGTCGGCGTAGACGTTGATCCCGCCGGGCGCAAAGGTGATACGGTTGGTGTCAGCGGCGATATTTTCGCCCTCAGCGGCGACAGCGCTGATTTCCTTGCCGCCAACGTCAAGGCGCACGATTTTATGGCGACCCACGTCTTCGATCCGGCGGATGGTGGCGGGGATGCCGTCGCTGCCCGATGACAGGCGGATGAATTCAGGGCGCACGCCAAGCTGCGTTTTGCCGGTCGCGGCATAGGACCCGTCCAGCTGCACGGTGGCATCGCCGACGCGGGCGACGTTGCCGTCGATCTGCGCGTCGAACAGGTTCATGCCGGGCGAGCCGATGAAATAGCCGACGAAGGTATGCGCTGGACGCTCGAACAATTCCTGCGGTGTGCCAATCTGCACAACGCGGCCATCATACATGACGACGACTTTGTCGGCAAAGGTCAGCGCCTCTGTCTGGTCGTGGGTCACATAGATCATCGTGTGCCCGAAATCGTGATGCAGCTTTTTCAGCTGGGTGCGTAGTTCCCATTTCATATGGGGGTCGATGACCGTCAGCGGCTCGTCAAACAGCAGCGCGTTCACGTCCTCGCGCACCATGCCGCGGCCAAGGGAAATCTTTTGCTTGGCGTCAGCGGTCAGGCCGCGCGCCTTGTGATCCAGCTGCGCTTCCATGTCGATCATGGCGGCAACCTTTTGGACGCGTCGCTTAATCTCTGCCGTGTCCATTTTGCGGTTCTTCAGCGGAAAGGCCAGGTTTTCGCGCACGGACATCGTGTCGTAGACGACGGGAAACTGGAACACCTGCGCGATATTGCGATCGGCGGTAGGTGCGGTGGTGACGTCTTTGCCGTCGAACAGAACGCGGCCCTGTGACGGAATCAGCAGGCCGGAAATGATATTCAGCAGCGTGGACTTGCCGCAACCGGACGATCCCAGCAGGGCATAGGCTTCGCCGTCGACCCAGTCGTGGTTCAATTCCTTCAGCGCGAAATCAGATTCCTGCTGCGGGTTAGGCAGATAGGAATGCGCCAGATTATCTAGGGTGATCTTGGCCATGCTACGCGGCCTCCGCATAGGGGGCAGTCGCGGCAAGGGTGCCGTCCTGCGCAAACAGATAAATCCGCGAGGGGTCCAGATAGACCTGCAACGCCTGACCCGGTTTCAGGTCGCGCACGCCGTGGATCAGGCCAACCCAGCGGGCATCGCCGTGGGTCAGGTGAACAAAGGTCTCTGATCCCGTAATCTCGACCACGCTCAGCGTCGTATCAAAGGCCATCGCGCCAGCACTGGCTTCTAGCGTCAGGTGGTTCGGACGGAAGCCGACGGTATAGTGCCCATCGACCACGTCTGCGGTGGTGGGCATTGTTTCGCCCGCGCCAAAGTGCATCAGATTGCCGCGCTTTTCGACCTTCAGAAAGTTCATCGGCGGGTCAGAGAACACGCGCGCCGTCGTCGCATCGCCGGGCTTGCGGTACACCTCTGCCGTCGGGCCGAATTGCGTGACGCGGCCTTCCCACAAGGTGGCGCAGTTGCCGCCCAGCAGCAGGGCCTCTTCCGGCTCTGTGGTGGCGTAAACGAAAATCGAGCCCGATTCCGCAAAGATACGCGGAATTTCGGCGCGCAGTTCTTCGCGCAGTTTGTAGTCAAGGTTTGCCAGCGGCTCGTCCAACAAAACAAGGCCAGCGTTCTTGACCAGCGCCCGCGCCAGCGCGCAACGCTGCTGCTGGCCGCCCGACAGTTCCAGCGGCTTGCGCTGCAACATTGGTGTCAGCTGCATCAGTTCAGCCGTTTCGCGCACGCGGCGGTCGATTTCGGCCTTATCCAGACCCATCAGCTTCATCGGGGACGCGATGTTGTCGTAGACCGTCATGGCCGGGTAGTTGATGAACTGTTGGTAAACCATCGCGATCTTGCGGTCCTGCACGCGCTGGCCGGTGACATCGTCGCCATTCCAGAAAATGCGGCCCTTGGTCGGCGCATCAAGACCCGCCATCAGGCGCATCAATGTCGTTTTGCCCGACGATGTTGGCCCCAAAAGCACGTTCATCGTGCCCTTTTGCAAGGTCAGCGTTGTGGGGTGGATAAACGTCTGCGCCCCCACGACATAGCTGACGTCTTTAAACTCTAGGGTCATGCGATGTCCTTTTTCTTTGCGCGCGCCGCGGCCATGTAGACGTCCAATGCGGCGGCGTCGGTCTGGCGCAGGCCCAGCTTGCTGCGGCGCCACAGGACGTCCTCGGCTGTGCAGGCGAATTCATGTTCCATCAGCCAGTCGACCTCTGTCGCGGTCAGGGTGCCGCCGAAGTCTTGGCCCAGATGTGCGAGGGTCGTGGCACCGTTCAGCATCTGCTTTGCATCCGTACCATAAGCGCGGATCAAACGTTTCGCCCAGCGTTCATCCAAGAATGGATACTTCGCCATCAGATCGGCGATCAGCTTAGCCACATTGCCAACAGGGAAATCACCGCCGGGCATCGCCACGCCAGCGGTCCAAGGGCCGCGCTTGACCTCTAGCCGCTGACCGATTTTGTCCAGCGCGCTTTCGGCCAGCCGGCGATAGGTCGTGATTTTGCCGCCAAAGATGTTCAGGGCAGGGGCACCGGCGCTGTCATCCAGCTTTAGCGTATAATCCCGCGTGGCCGCCGTGGCAGAGCTTGCGCCGTCGTCATACAGCGGGCGCACGCCGGAATAGGTCCAGACGACGTCGTCCGTGCTGATCGGCTCTTTCAGATAACCATTCACAAAGTCGATCATGTACTGCTGCTCTTCTGGGGTGCAGACCGGTTTGACCGACGCGTCGGGGTGTTCCTGATCGGTGGTGCCAATCAGGGTAAAGTCGGTTTCATACGGGATCGCAAACATGATGCGCCCGTCAGTGCCTTGAAAGAAATAGCATTTGTCGTGGTCAAACAGGCGGCGCGTCACGATGTGGCTGCCGCGCACAAGACGCACGCCGTCTTGGCTGTTGGACCGGATCTGCTGGCGCAGAATGTCACCAACCCAAGGGCCGCCAGCGTTCACGACCATACGGGCGCGAATAGTGCGGGTGGCACCTGTATCACTATCCTGCAGCGTCACAGTCCAAATGCCGTCCGCCGCATCGGCAGACACGACCTTTGTGCGGGTCAGAACCGTGGCCCCGCGCAGCGCGGCGTCGCGGGCGTTCAGGGCGACAAGGCGCGAATCCTCGATCCAGCAATCGCTGTACTCATAGGCCTTGCGGAACTTGTCATTCAGCGGCGCGCCCTCTGGTCCGCTGGTCAGGTCAACTGTGCTGGTCGACGGCAAAATCTGGCGGCCACCCAAGGTGTCGTACATGAATAGGCCAAGACGGATCAGCCAAGCGGGGCGGCGCCCCTTCATCCACGGCATCACAAAGGACAGCAGCTTGGACGTCGGCGTGTCGCCTTCAAACCGCATATCGGCGTGGTAGGGCAGCACAAAGCGCATCGGCCAGCTGATATGCGGCATAGCCCGCAGCAGGGTTTCACGCTCGATCAGCGCCTCGCGGACAAGGCGGAATTCGAAATATTCCAGATAGCGTAAACCGCCATGGAACAGCTTGGTCGAGGCAGAAGATGTGGCCGAGGCCAAATCATTCATCTCGGCGAGAGTCACGGTCAGGCCCCGCCCAACAGCATCGCGCGCAATGCCGCAGCCGTTAATGCCGCCGCCAATGACCAAAAGGTCACAGACTTTGTTGTCAGCGATCATGTTGGATCCTCCCAAACCCTAGGGTTAATGTTGCAAATCTTTCCTTAAAAGAAAAGAACTAGTTTCGTAAATGTTCGTTTTAGTATTTTTGCGCTGGTTTTCCCGGTGAAAACGCAAAAATGCTTGTGATGTGATGACCTTGGCGTGATACCTGACAGTCAAACAAATTGTACTGGGACAATGTAGGCCCAGCACGCAGGCCGAATCCGCAGCCGCGGTGCCGGCAAAAGGGTGGGTTTGACACGATGTCGCAGACAATACGCTTTCCAGAGATTCTTGATATCGCGCGCCGCGATGGCAAAGTGACAGTTGAACATCTGGCAGAGCATCTGGGCGTCACCTTGCAAACCATCCGCCGCGATTTGTCTGAGCTGGCGGACGCGGGCAAACTAGAGCGTGTGCACGGCGGCGCTGTGCTGCCATCCGGCACCGTCAATATCGCCTATGAAGAACGCCGCCGCCTGAACGCGGACAACAAAACCGCCATGGCCAAGGCCTGCGCTGCGATGATCCCGCAAGACTGCGCGATTTTCCTGAACATCGGCACCAGCACAGAGGCGGTCGCGACAGAGCTGCTGCACCATCGCAACCTGATGGTCGTGACCAACAACATGAACGTCGCCAACATCCTGACCCGCAATCCCGATTGCGAGGTGATCGTCACGGGCGGATCGCTGCGCCAGTCCGATGGCGGGCTGACAGGCGATATTACCACCTCGACCATACGGCAGTTTAAGTTCGACATTGGCGTGATCGGGTGTTCAGCCATTGATACCGACGGTGACATTCTGGACTTTGACCTGCAAGAGGTCGGCATCAGCCAGACCATCCTGCGCCAATCCCGCCGCACCATGCTGATTTCGGATCATACCAAGTTCAAGCGCAAAGCGCCGGCGCGGATCGAATCCCTGTCTGCCATTGATGTTTTCTTTACAGACGCGCCGGTCGCCCCATCTTTGGCGAAACGCTGTGCGCAGTGGGACACGCAGATCAGTGTCAGCCGCGCCTGACCTGCTAGAAAGCATGCCATGCCTTACGCCCTCGACCTGATCCTGCCGTCCGCGTCTGCGTTCGGCAGCTGGACCTACTGGCTGCTGGTGCTGATCGCGCTGCTAGAGGGGTTTGTGCTGACCGGTGTCCTTGTGCCCGGCACGGTCATTATCGTCGCGGCGGGTATGTTGGCGCAGCGCGGGGTGATTGATTTTGCGACCTTGGTCTGGTGCGTCGCGCTCGGGTCTTTTGTCGGGCATCAGATCAGCTATGTCCTTGGCCGCTTTGCAGCCACTGCGCTGCGGGAACGGCATGGATTTTCAGCATCGCGCTACGGGGGCAGGGCGAGCGGTGTGCTGCGCCGCCACGGTCCGGCGGCCATGCTGCGTGCGCGGTTTATGGGGCCAGTGGCGGGGTTCGTGCCTTTCGCGGGCGGCGCGGCGGGCCTACGCACGCGGCGGTTCACGGGGTGGAACGCGCTTGGCGCGCTGCCCTATGCGCTGATCGTCCCAGCGCTGGGGTACGGGTTTGGCGCGTTGATCGGCACCCTGACCGCCACCGCGCCGCGCATCGCCGTTTTCGCGGTAATCGTGACTGCGGCGCTGATCGTGCTGGGGGTCATTCTGCGCCGGTTGCGCCTTGCCTTTCCTGCCTTGCGATCTGTCGCCGTGGCATTAGTGCGCGCTGTGCAAAATCTGCCGCGTGTCCGCGCGTTTCTGGCCCGCCACCCGCAGACCTTTGCCCAAATCCAAGCGCTGATCGCGGCGCGGTTTGGGACTGATCAGTTCCTTGGACTGACTGCGACGGTGCTGGGGGTGCTGCTGGTTTATGTCGGCTTTGCTTATGCGGATTCAGTTTTTGATTTTCTGGGCGACCAAAGCACCGTGTCGGCGGATACGCGCATCGCTAATCTACTGTATGCGATGCGCGATGACCGGCTGATTGTTGTGCTGGGCTGGATCACCGATCTGGGCGGGCGGCATGGGCTGCTACCCTTGTTGGCGGGGGCGACCTTGGCGCTGTTGGCGCTGCGCCGCTATGACCTGCTGGGCGGGCTTTGGATCGCTGCGGTGGGCAATCAGTTGACCGTGACCTTGCTCAAAAGCTTTTTTGATCGGCCCCGGTCCGATCTTGGCTATTTCGTCGAAACCTCTGGCAGTTTTCCGAGCGGTCATGCGGCGGGGGCGGTCGCGGTCTGGGCGATGCTGTTCTATCTGGCGTGGCGGCTGCGTCTGCTGCCCTTGAATATCGCGGCTTTGGCCGCCGTACTGACCGCCTTTGCGATCGGGGTCAGCCGGGTTTACCTGGTCGAGCATTACCTGTCGGATGTGTTGAACGGCTATCTGGTTGGCGCGCTGTGGCTGATCCTTGGGATCGCGTTTTGCGAATGGCGCAGGCCGATGCCCCGCCCCAGCGCGGGCCCCTTGCGTACGGGCGCTGCGGCGGTTTGCTTTGCGGTCTCGGCTCTGGTCGCGGTTTATGCCGCAACAGCCATGTCGAACCCACTGAACCAGATCGCAGACCGCACAACGCAGGTCATGGATGATCCGGCCGGATTGGCCTCCACCGATCTGCCACAGATGACAGAGCTTTTGTCCGGCGCGCCGCGCCAAGCGTTGAACCTGATCATTGTCGCCCCTGACATCGCGGCGATCACGCAGGCGCTGGGCCCCGATTGGCAGGCCGCCCCGCGCCCAAGTGTGCCCGTACTCGCCGCTGCCGTTTTCGACGATTGGACTGGGCGGGCGCTGCCTGATCCGCTGGTCATTCCAACGTTTTGGGACAATCGCCCCTCTACGATGGGTTATACCCAGCCCGCCCCGGTGGATGGCCTGCGCCTGCATCTGCGCATCTGGGATAGTCTATATCGCACGCCGGATAGCGAAGTGATTTACGCCGCGACGATCACCCAAGAACACCCGCTGGATTGGGCCGATGAAGAGGACGCAATCGCCCCGCCGGGCCCCGATGTCCCCGCAAGCGTGGACGCCGTGATCGCCGCACTGAATGCGGCCGGGCTCCGCGGCTTGCGCCCTTAAAGGCGCGCGGCAACCCAACCCAGGCCTTCGCACGCACGGGTTGTATTGATCTGTCGCAATCTGCGGCCATGTGGCGGGCAGTTACCCGCTGATGCCGTCAGGTCAGGACTTGCATCTTGCGGTTTTGCTGGTTTGACTAAAGGATCAATTGTCGACCCCAAAATAATAAGATCGACCCTAAGGGAGTATACCTATGAACATGAAAACCTTGCTTGCCACATCGGCCATCGCACTCAGCTTGTCGTTCCAAGCGCAGGCTGCATCTGTGCCGGATGGCGTCACGCTTGCGGCCGAGCAGAGCTATACCTTCTGGTTGCTGGACGCGATCAAATCGATGGACCCACAGATCAACACCGACGTCGAAGGCTCTGACGTGCTGCGCAACCTGTTTGAAGGTTTGTACAACGAAGACAGCGACGGCGCATTGGTGCCGGGCGTCGCCATCGACCACACTGTGTCTGACGATGGCCTGACCTATACCTTCAACCTGCGCGACACCGCGAAGTGGTCGAACGGAGAGGCCGTCACCGCCAACGATTTCGTCTATGCATGGCGCCGCTTGGCTGATCCGGCGACCGCGTCGGAATACGCATGGTACATGGAACTGATGCAGGTCGAAAACGCCTCTGCCGTTGTGGCGGGCGACATGCCGACTGACGCGCTGGGCGTCACAGCGATCAACGACCACACGCTAGAGGTTAAGATCACCACGCCGCTGCCTTACTTCCCGCAGATGATGGTTCACGCCTCGACCTTCCCGGTGCCGCAGGCTGTGATCGAAGCCAATGGCGACAACTGGACCCAGCCCGGCACGCTGGTCGGCAACGGTGCCTACACGCTGACAGAACACACGCTGGGCGAGCGCGTCGTCATGGAAGCCAACGACACCTATTGGGATGCCAGCAACACCGTCATGAAGACGCTGACCGCGCTGACCATCAACGACCAGAACCAAGCGCTGACCCGCTATTTGGCAGGCGAGCTTGACCGCGTCGATATCCCCGCTGGTCAGTACCCACGTCTGGCAGAAGAGTATCCAGATCAGGCGACTTCGACCCCTTATAACTGTTCCTACATCTACATGCTGAACGTGGGTGAAAAGGGTCCAGAGGCGCTGAAGGACGTGCGCGTGCGTCAGGCCATGGCCTTTGCCATCGACCGTGACATCATCGTTGATCGCATCCTGCAGGGCGGCCAAAAGGGCGCTTACAACTGGACCCATTGGGCCGTCGCTGATTTCGAGCGTCCGCACTCTGAATGGGCCGACGACATGGACCAAGCGCAGCGCATCGAAAAGGCCAAGGAACTGATGGCCGAGGCTGGTTACAGCACCGACAACCCGCTGGAACTGCGCCTGCAGTACAACACGTCCGACGATCACAAAAAGATCGCGATTGCAGCGTCCCAGATGCTCAAGGCGATTGGCGTGAACATCGTGCTGGATAACTACGAGTGGAAAATCCACACGGACCGTATGCAGAGCCAAGACTTTGACATGGCGCGTTATGCATGGTGCGGCGACTATAACGAAGCGTCCACCTACCTTGACCTGATGACGTCCTATTCGGGGCACAACAACGGTCAGTGGTTCAACGACCAGTACGATCAGATCATGGCAGATTCCAAAACCGCCGCTGATCCGCAGCCGCTGTATCAGCAGGCCGAAACCCTGCTGACCGACGAAATGCCGATCATCCCGATCTATCACTATGCAAACGTCGACATGATCGCAGCAGACATCAAGGGTCTGCCGCAGAACAACGTCAACAACACATGGTACGGCAAGGACATCTACCGCGTCGCAGAGTAATCGCGGCCGCGTGCGTCATTGACGCCGTGACACTTGGACTGGGCCGCTATAAGGCGGCCCAGTCTTTTTAATTCCAGACGATTTCATTCCCTAAACCCGGACGCCCCCCAGCTGTGTTCTCATATATCCTCAAGCGCCTTGCGATCGCGGTGCCAACTTTGCTGTTGCTGATCGTGATCTCTTTTTTGCTGATGCACTCCGCCCCCGGCGGCCCCTTCACGGCAGAACGTGAATTGCCGCCGCAGGTGCTGGCGAACCTGAATGCGAAATACGGGCTGGATCAGCCGTTGTGGCGCCAGATCACCAGCTATGTCTGGGGCATCGTCGCGCATTTCGATTTCGGTCCCAGCTTTGTCTACAAGGACCGCACGGTGAACCAGATCATCGCGCAGGGCTTTCCGATTACGCTGACCTATGGCCTGCTGTCCTTTGCGCTGGCCGTGATCGTCGGTGTGTCGCTTGGGGTTGCTGCTGCGATCCGCCACAACACGTTGCTGGATTACATTGCCGTGGGTCTGTCCATCGGTGCGCAGGTGCTGCCGAACTTCGTCATGGCACCCATCTTGGTGCTGATCTTTACCCTGTGGCTGGGCTGGTTGCCCGGCGGTGGCTGGCAAGGGCCGGAATACTGGATCCTTCCCGTGATCGCTTTGTCGACGTCCTTTATGGCGTCCATTGCGCGGATCACGCGCTCGTCCATGCTCGAAGTGCTCACGTCCAACCACATTCGCACCGCCCGCGCCAAAGGCCTGCCAGAACGCCGGGTGATCCTTCGCCATGCGCTCAAGCCCGCGATGCTGCCGGTGATTTCCTACCTTGGGCCAGCTTTCGTTGCGATGATCACCGGCTCTGTTGTCGTGGACATCTACTTTTCCACGGGCGGCATCGGCAAAGCCTTTGTCGATAGCGCGCTGAACCGCGACTATGCGGTGATGATGGGCGTGACGATCCTGATGGGCGCGCTGACGATCCTGTTCAACCTTGTCGTGGACATCCTGTACGGATGGATCGACCCGAAAATCCGGTATTGATGATGGTCGCTACAACCGAAAACAACCCCGCCACCGAAGGCATGGCCGCCCGCGGCCGGTCCCCTTGGGCCGACGCCCGCCGCCGGTTCCTGCGCAACAAAGCGGCGATGTTCGGCCTGATCATCCTGCTGTTCGTCGCCGCCTTCGCGATCTTTGGCGGGCTCTTCTCGCAATGGTCGAACGAAGAGCTGGACTATAACGTCATGGGGCAGGTCGAACAGCTGGGCGGCCCGTCCTTTGCCAATGGCCACTACTTTGGCACTGACGATCTGGGCCGCGACCTGTTTGCCCGCACCGTGCAGGGCACGCAAATCTCGCTCGCCGTGGGCGTTGTCGGCGCGATCATCGCGATGGTCGTTGGCACGCTTTATGGTGCGACCGCTGGCTATGTCGGCGGACGCGTGGACGGCATCATGATGCGCACCGTCGATATCCTGATGGCCGTGCCGTATATGTTCGTGCTGATCCTGATGCTGGTCATGTATGGCCGGTCCATCACGATCCTTTTCGTCGGCGTCGGCCTGATTTCGTGGATGGATATGTCCCGCATCGTGCGCGGCCAGACCCTATCGCTGAAGGGCCGCGAATACGTCGAGGCCGCCCGCGCCACTGGCGTATCTGCCCCGATTATCATCCTGCGCCATATCGTGCCGAACCTGCTGGGTGTGATCGCGGTCTATGCCACGCTGCTGGTGCCGCTGATGATCCTGACGGAAAGCTTCATCTCTTTCCTTGGCCTTGGCGTGCAGGAACCGATGACCTCTCTTGGCGCGCTGATCTCCGAAGGGGCGGGTACCATCGCCTATGGCACCACATGGCAGCTGGGCTTTCCGCTGCTGTTCTTCTGCCTGACTTTGTTCGGCTTTTTCTTCGTAGGCGATGGCCTGCGTGATGCCCTCGACCCCAAGGATCGCTGATATGGCGCTTTTGCAGATCAAAGACCTGTCGGTCACATTCGACAGCCAAGACGGCCCGGTCCACGCGGTCAACAACCTGTCCCTGTCCATCGACAAGGGGCAGACGCTTGGCATCGTGGGGGAATCCGGGTCCGGCAAATCCCAGACTGCCTTTTCCATCATGGGCCTGCTGGCCGGGAACGGGCGCACATCGGGGTCGATTAAATTCGACGGTCAGGAAATACTTGGCGCATCGCCAAAGGTGCTGAACAGCCTGCGGGCCAAGCGGATCGCGATGATCTTTCAGGACCCGATGACGTCCCTGAACCCCTACATGAAAATCGCCGACCAGATGGCAGAGGTGCTGACCCTGCACCAAGGCATGTCCAAGCGTGACGCCGTGGCGGAATGTGTCCGCATGCTGGACGCCGTGAAAATCCCGGCGGCAAAAGAACGCATTCGCCTGTACCCGCACGAGTTTTCCGGCGGCATGCGCCAGCGCGTGATGATCGCGATGTCGCTCTTGTGCCGTCCCGACCTGCTGATCGCGGACGAGCCGACGACCGCGCTGGACGTGACGGTGCAAGCGCAGATCATGGATCTGCTGAACGATCTGCAGCGCGAATTCGGCATGGCCACGGTCCTGATCACCCACGATTTAGGCGTCGTCGCAGGCTTTTGCGAAAAGGTGCTGGTGATGTACGGCGGCCGCGTGATGGAATCCGCGCCAACCGATCCGCTGTTTGCGCAGCCAACCCATCCCTATACCCGCGGCCTGCTGGGCGCCGTGCCGCGCGTCGATGACGAAGATGCCAGCATGACCGCCATTCCCGGCAACCCGCCAAACATGGCATCCCCGCCATCGGGCTGCCCGTTCCGTCCGCGCTGCAACTACGCTGGCGAGGATTGCTATGTCATGCCGCCCCTTGCCGATTTCGCACCCGGCCGCGCCCGCGCCTGCCACCGCCCCGTTGAAAAGGTGATCGCATGACCGCCCTTGTCTCTGTCCGCGACCTGAACGTCACGTTCCCCATCACCCGCCCCGGTGACATGCCCTGGACCGCGCCGCGCCTGCTGCGCGCCGTGAACGGCGTCAGCTTCGATCTAGAGCCGGGCCAGACCCTTGGCGTCGTGGGCGAATCCGGCTGCGGTAAATCCACCATGGCGCGCGGCCTGATCCAGATGGTGCCCGCCACAGGCCAAGTGATCTGGGAAGGGAAGACCGACCTTCTGTCGTTGTCGCCGCGCCAGATGAAACCGCACCGCGCTGACATTCAGATGGTGTTCCAAGACCCGCTGGCATCCTTGAACCCGCGCATGACCGTCGGCCAGATCATCGCCGAACCCCTGCGCACGCACCGCCCGTCCATGTCCGCCAAAGACCGCCGCGCCAGTGTCGCCCAGATGATGGAACGTGTCGGTCTGCTGCCGCAGATGATCAACCGCTACCCGCACGAGTTTTCGGGCGGTCAATGCCAGCGCATCGGCATCGCCCGCGCGCTGATCGTTGGGCCAAAGCTGCTGATCTGCGACGAACCTGTGTCCGCCCTTGATGTGTCGATCCAAGCGCAGGTTGTCGATCTGCTCAAAGAACTGCAGCGCGATCTGGGCCTTGCGATGATCTTCATCGCCCACGACCTCAGCGTGGTGAAAAACATCTCTCATGACGTCATGGTTCTGTATCTGGGCCGCGTCATGGAAAAGGCCCCGCGCCGCGAACTTTACGCAAACCCCCAGCACCCCTACACGCAGGCGCTGCTGTCCGCCGTGCCCGTGCCCGACCCGGTGATCGAGCGGGCCAAGAAGATCATCGCGCTGGATGGCGACATGCCGTCCCCGATGTCGCCGCCATCGGGCTGCGTGTTCCGCACCCGCTGTGCCCGCGCAATGCCTGATTGCGCCACCATCGTGCCCCAGCCAGAGGGGGGCGATCACCGCGTGGCCTGTCTGCACCCCGGCCCGGTGCGGGACGCCGAACTGGTCTAAGGCGGGTTCAGCCAAGTCAAAGGGGCGGATCGTGCAAGCGGTCCGCCCCTTTGCCATGCGCGCCGCATCTGTTGTGGAAGTTTTACAAAAGCGCAGTCAAACCGTCATGAAGTGATCCTTAATATGCGATGCCTCAATTAAGGATATCGGACATATGTCACTCAAACTGGTCAGCCTGACCTCTGCGCTCGCGATTGCCGCCTCTGCCGCTGCGGCGGAACAGAACTTTAACCGCATCGCCAGCTTTGCAACTGCGATCAACAACGCGGACGCCAGCGCTGAATCCTCGGCCGAGATTATCAGCGCATCCGGTGACGGCATGACGCTGGCCTATTCCGACAGCCCGCTGGGCGTCGTCGGCTTTATCGACATCACCGATCCCGCAGCCCCCGCCGCGCTGGGCAATATCGACGTCGGCGGCGAGCCGACCGCCGTGTCCCTTACGGGCATCACCGCGCTGGTCGCCGTGAACACATCGCCGTCCTTTACATCGCCGTCCGGCATGCTGAAGGCGTATAATATCGCCGATAAATCCGAACTGGCATCCTGCGATCTGGGCGGACAGCCTGACAGCACTGCCGTGGCCCCCGATGGCAGCTTTATCGCGGTCGCGATTGAAAACGAGCGGGACGAAGACCTTGGCGATGGCCGCGTCGGTCAAATGCCCGCTGGCTTTGTCGTGACCCTGCCGCTGGTGGACGGGTTGCCTGACTGCGCTGGCATGACGACCATAGACGTGACCGGCTTGGCTGACATCGCGCCCGAGGATCCAGAGCCGGAGTTCGTCGATATCAACGCCGCAGGCGAGATCGTCGTCACGATGCAGGAAAACAACCACATCGTCATCATCAAGGATGGCGCGGTCACGGCTGACTTCTCGGCCGGGTCCGTCGATCTGGACGGCATCGACGCCACGGACGAAAAGGCCGCGCTGACCTTTACCGAAAGCCAACCCGCCCGCCTGCGCGAACCTGACGGCGTGCAGTGGATCGACGACACCCACTTTGCCATCGCGAACGAGGGCGACATGGACGGCGGCGCGCGCGGCTGGACGATTATGTCCAAGGACGGCACGCAGGTTTACGAGTCCGGCGCAGACTTTGAACATGCCGTCGTGCAAACCGGCCATTACCCCGACCGCCGGTCTGACGCCAAAGGCGTAGAGCCTGAGGGGATGGAATTTGCCACCTTCGACGGCACGCCTTACGTCTTTCTGCTGGCGGAACGTGCCTCTGTCGTTGGCGTTTATGACGTGACCGACCCCGCAGCCCCCATGCTGCAGCAGATCCTACCCTCTGGCATCGCGCCAGAAGGGGCCATTGCAATCCCGTCCCGCAACCTGTTCATCACCGCGAACGAGGCGGACTTGATCGAAGACGGCGGCGCGCGCAGCCATGTCATGATCTATGAATATCAGGACGCCCCCGCCGCCTATCCGCAGCTGACCTCTGCCGGTGCGGATAGCCTGATTGGCTGGGGCGCGATTTCCGGCATGGTCGCTGGGGAAGGCACCACCATCTACGCCGTGAACGACAGCTTTTACAGCTATCAGCCCACAATCTTTACCATCGATGCGGGCCAAACCCCGGCGCAGATCACCGCAGCCTTGCCGGTGACTCGCGGCGGCATGCCCGCGCAGAAGCTGGATATGGAAGGCATCACGCTGGACGGGCAGGGCGGTTTCTGGGTCGCGTCCGAAGGGCGCACCGACCGCATGACGCCGCACGGCATCTATCACGTGGAGCCGGACGGCAACATCGACCGCGAAATCAGCCTGCCTGCCGAACTGCTGGCTGTTGAAGACCGCTTTGGCTTTGAGGGGATCACCCAGATCGGCGACACCCTGTGGATGGCCGTGCAGCGCGAATGGGGTGATGACGCCAAGGGCCACGTCAAGTTGGTCGCCTATAACCTTGATACCGAAGACTGGGGCGCCGTGTCCTATCCGCTGGACGCCGCAGGCGCGGGCTGGGTCGGCCTGTCAGAAATCACCGCGCATGGTGATTTCGTTTATGTCGTGGAACGCGACAACCAGATCGGCAGCGCCGCCGCCCTGAAAAAGGTCTACCGCATTCCCGCCGCCGATATGGTCGCCGCGCCCCTTGGCAGCGATCTGCCACTCGTGACCAAAGAAGAGGTCCGCGACCTGATCCCCGATCTGAAAGCCAATGGCGGCTATGTCGTGGACAAGGTCGAAGGGCTGGCGATCATGGCGGATGGCACGGCTTGGGCCAGCACCGATAACGACGGCGTCGATGACAGCTCTGGCGAGACGTTCTTCTGGTCGCTGGGTCAGTTCTGATCGCCTGACCCGACACCGGTAGCAAAGAAAATGGCCGGCCCCGGATTTCCGGGGCCGGCCATTGTTTTGTGTAAGACCTGCGGGTTAGCGCAGATAATGTACCGCTGGTTTGCGGAACAGCAGCAGCGCAGGCAACACCGCCAGCACAGCGCCCAGCACGACGACCAGTGCGACAAGGCGCAGCTCCTCCCATCCAAGCTGGGTGGTCAGGGTCAGGCCGGTTTCACTGGCAAACAGCGCGGTGATGGCGCGGGCCGTCAGTGTGCCGCCGGCCAGCCCCAGCGCCGCGCCGCCCGCGATCAGCCCCATGACGTAGACCCACATCACGGCGAAAACATAGCCCCGCGTCGCCCCCAACGCCCGCAATAGCGCAAGCCGCGCGCTGTAAAGCTGCATCAGGGCGACGACGCCCGATAGGATCGCGGCGATCACTAGCGCCTGCGTTGCCGTCGTCAGCGCTGACATGATCCGGCGCACATCGCCCATATAGGCGTAGATCTCGCTCAGTGCTTCTGCCGGGAAAAAGGCGGTTGTGGCGTCCGTTTGCCAGCGCGTGCGCAAGCCGTAGGCATCGACCAGTTTTTCAGTGTCCAGCACGACCGCGGGCACGGGTCCCAGCGCATCGCCGGGTTCCAGAACGCCCGGCACGCCCGGATCGCCCGCCAGCAGGGCATGGGTGGACCAGCTATATTCAATCGGGACCAGCACAGCAGAATCCCACGCGGTGCCGGTTTTTGGCATCCGGCCCACAACGCGCAGGCCGCCGTGGCTGTCTGCGTCGTCATCATCATGCGCGTCCTCATGGCCCGCGATATCGCCGTCGCCGTGGGCGGAATGGATCGTCTGCCCAATCTCGAACGGCAGGCTGGCCCCGATGATCGCTTCTTCCTCGCGCGCCCACATTGCGCCGTCGATAACGCCGTCGCCGGCCAAATGGCGCAGCATATTGGTGGTGGTGCCGACGATGGGAAATCCTTCGGCGTTGTCGCCAAAAGCGATGGGGGCAGCAAAGGCGGGAACGGGGTCGGCAAGGATGTCTGCTAGCGTTTCCGCCGGGATCAGTTCCACGGCAGAGGGGCGCAGGTAGACGACGTTAAACAAGATCTCTGTCCGGCTGCCGGGGGCCGCCACGATCAGATCAAAGGGATCAGAGGCGCGGGCCGATCCGGTCCGTAGCCCGCGTTCCTGCGCAATAATCGCTACGCCAAGCGCGATCGAAATCGCGATCAGCAGCAGGAACAGCGCCGAGGTCACGCGCGTGCGCCGCCACAGGGCCAACACGATAGGAAAGGGGTTCATCTGGTCGCCTTTTCGGTCAATTGGCCGCGATCAAGGTGCGCAACGCGGTCAGCGGCGGCGATCATCGCGGGATCGTGGCTGACGGCCATCACAAACCGTCCCGCGTCATGGGCAAGACTGCGCAATCGGTCGATCACGACAGCGCCAGAGGCCGCATCAAGCGAGGCCGTCGGCTCGTCCGCCAGAATGATCAGCGGATCAAACAACAGCGCGCGGGCAAAGGCTGTGCGCTGGCGTTCGCCGCGGGACAGATCGGATAGGCGGCGGCGGGCGGGCACGCCAAATTCGCGCAGCAAAGCGGTGGCGCGGTCTATCAGCGATCCGGCGCGGAACCGGCCAAACCACGCGGGCACGAGCACGTTATCCAGCGGCGACAGCTCTTCAATCAGCTGAAAGTCCTGAAACACCAGCCCGACATGATCGCGCCGCCAGCGGTCGCGTGCTGTCTCGCTCAACTGGCTCAGGTCAGTATCGCCCCAATGGACATGGCCCCGGTCTGCCGCCTGCAAGCCGCAAATCGCCTGCATCAAGGTGGTTTTGCCAGAGCCAGAAGAGCCGGTCAGCACGATAAACGCACCGGGTTCTGCGGCGAAATGCGCGATATCCAGCACGTCAAAACGGCTGCGGGCGGCGTCCTGAAAGGATACGCCAAGGTCGGTGACGGTCAGCATCAGGCGCGCGCAAACCGGGCGTCCGTCAGGCGGACCCGGCTGACAAAACCCAGATCGGGGTCGGTGTAGGTGCCAAGCGCCAATGTGCCCGTGGCGATGATCGGCACGTTGAACGGGATCGGCGTAATCGTGCGGCGGGCGTAGATGGCCACAATGTCGTCGGGCCATTCGGCCTCTGTCTCGCAAAAGGGGCAGGTGGCAAGGGGGCGTTTGGTCAGGACAAAGAACTGCGTTTCAGCCTTGAGCGGCGGGGCCATGAAACCGCTGACATCAATGCTTTGCCCGTCCAGCCCTAGCGCCAGATCGGAAAAGCTTTGATCCTTGTTATAAAGATCGCGCAGGCGGATTTCATCGCCTGCAAGTGCGGCGCGTGGGGCGAAAAGGGTGCAGGCGGCAGCGGACAGGAACAGGCGGCGGTCCATGGGGTGATCCTTTGGCTAGAAACGAAAACAGCGGGGCCGCGCAGCGATGCGCAGCCCCGCCAAGGGTCAATTCGCGCGCGGTTACTCGGCGGTGACTGCCTTGTGCATCACGTGAAAGATCACGTTCTGCTCTAGCGTGCCGTCGAACAGGTGGGCGTAGGGGCCTTTTGCATAGACCGCGACGTCCTCGCCCGAGTGCGTTTCGGACGACATCGGGATCAGCGCCTGCTGCAGATAGTCAGGGTCGATCGCCTCTTCTTGCGTCAGGTCAGGGCGCGCGCCAGAGAAGTCGTTGCCGTTCTCGACCAGCACAGAACCTGCGCCGTTCAGGTAGCCGATGACGGTATAAGGCTTGCCGTCGGCGGCCAGCAGCGGCTCTCCGTTGTTCATTTCGCCGGTGTCGGCGACGCCCATGCACAGGCCCAGAATGTCGGACCCGCGACCGCAATAGCCGTTGAACGCGATGGCGTGTTCGTGGTCGGCGGTGACGATGATCAGGGTATCTTCGTCATTGGTTAGCTCGTCGGCCATGGCGACCGCTTCGGCAAAGGCGACGCCGTCGGTCAGGGTGCGATAGGCGTTGCCGTCATGGTTGGCGTGGTCAACGCGGCCCGCTTCGATTTCCAGATAGTAGCCGTTTTCGTTCGTCGACAGATAGTTAATCGCGGCCTTGGTCATCGCGGCCAGCGACGGCTCGCCGGAACGGTCAGCTTCGTACTGCATGTGGCTGTCCTCAAACAGGCCCAGCACAGGTGCGGTGCCGGACAGATCCAGCGCGGCAAAGCTTTCGTCATCGGATGCGAACTGCACGCCGCCCGCGGTCGCCGTTTCGATCAGGTTCAAACCATCAGCGCGGCTGCCCTTCAGGCCGCCCATTTCCACGTCAGCGGGAAGGAAGAACCGGCCGCCGCCGCCCATGGCAAAGTCGATGGTGCCCGCCTGCATGGCGTTCATCAGCTGCTGGGCGATATCGACCTGAGAATCGCAACCCTCTGGTACGCTGTCTTCCCAGTCGCGGCTGGCGGTCTTGGCGTATACGGCGGCGGGGGTGGCGTGGGTGATGCGGGCGGTGGACACGACGCCGACCGACTTGTCCATGCCGCTTACGATCTCGGAAAACGTCGTCAGCTCGTTGCCCGCAACGGTCGAACAATCGTCGATCAGCGCATCGCCGCCAAGGTTGATCATGTTAAAGCGCTGCTTCACGCCGGTATTCATCGCGCCAGCGGTTGGGGCAGAATCGGGCGTCTGGGCGTTGATGTTATAGGTCTTGATCAGCGCGTTGTAGAATTCAGGTGTCTCATAGGGCAGGACGTTTTCTTCGCCCATCATGCCCTTTTGCTGGCCGTCGAACAGGCGCAGCGCGTAGTTTGTGCCGACACCGTTGCCGTCGGCGACCAGAACGATGACGTTCTTGGCGCGGTTCAAGTTGGGCTGACGCGCCATCAGCGCCTCGACCGCGGCTTGGCCGTCGGTGAACCACGGGCTGGACGCCTGCGGCAGGTCCATCGCGTGGGATTCGGCAAAAGCAGCGGTCGACAAGGCGATAAGCGAAGCCCCGGTCAGCGCGATTTTAGTGCGGTGCAGCATGTGTTTTCCTTCAGAAATGCGGCCGCTGGTACCGCGGCCATGGCGTGAACTGATGGAAGCCTCTTAGGCGTGCTGCATGAAGCAAAGTTAACAGCGGTGTAACGGATCAAAGACAGGAACAGGTTTTTTGCCGCGCGCTTAATGTGCCCGGCCATTGATGTGGTTTTTCAGGATATGGCGATACAGACCGATCCCCAGCCGTGACATTTGCCCGGACTGGTCTGTGCCATCCAGCTTGCCAAAGCCGCGAATATCCCGGTCCTTGCGCGCAATGCGAAAGCCTGCGCCGATCTCTGACATCTCGCAAAAGGCGGTCAGGCGGGTGGCGGCTTCACTGCCGCTATCGCGTTCAACGCCCGTCAGCAGCAGCATATGCGCCGGCAGTTTGCTACGCCCGATGCGGCCGCGTAGCTGGTGCAGTTGCGACAGGCCAAAGCGGTCGGCGTGCCAGACCACCATCGTATTGGCGCGGCCATTATCCAGCCCGCTTTCGATGATGGAGGTCGACAGCAACACATCCACCTCGCCATCCATAAAGGTCAGCATCGCCTGCGCCATATCATCATCGGCCATCTGCCCGTGGGCAGTGGCAAAGGTGAAGGACACGCCGCGTTTGCGCAGCAGCGCCTCTAGCTCTTCAACATCCGATACACGCGGGCAGACGATATAGCATTGCCCGTCGCGCGCGACCTCGGTGTCGATCGCGTGCAGCATGTCATCGTGAGCCAGCCCGCCCAGCCGGGTCTGCACCGGTTTGCGGCTTTTGGGGGCGGTGGCGACGACGCTGACATCAACCAGCCCCACCTCTGCCGCAGCAAGGGACCGGGGGATGGGCGTGGCTGTCATCGACAGCACATGCAGGCCGGGGACCAGATGGCGCAGCTGATCCTTTTGCTCTTCGCCGAACTTCTGTTCCTCGTCGATGATCACAAGCGCGAGGTTTTTGAACGTAATATGATCGTCCAGCAGGGACTGCGTGCCGACGACCACCTTGATCGATCCGTCCTGCAAACCTGTCAGCGTCGCATCGTAGTCATCAGTCGGTGTCAGCCGCGACAGCTCTGCCACGGCAATGCCAAGCTGTTCAAAACGGGCGAGGAAACTGTTGAAATGCTGCCGCGCCAGCACCGTGGTGGGGGCGGCGATGATGACCTGATGACCGCTGAGCGCTGCAGCGGCGGCGGCGCGCAAGGCGATCTCGGTCTTGCCAAAGCCGACATCGCCAACCAGCAGGCGGTCCATTGGCGTATCCAGCGCCAGATCGCCCAGAACTGTGGTAATCGCCCGGTCCTGATCGTCGGTCGGTTCATGCGCGAAAGCCTTTGCAAAGGCGGCATAGGCCTTCGCATCAGGCACCAGCAGCGTCGCCGCATGGGCGCGGCGGGCGCGGCCCATTTCGATCATGTGATCGGCGCTTTCACGCAATTCCGCGATCATTTCATCCCGGCGTTTCAGCCAGTCACCGGATTTCAGCCGGTCCAGCGTCAGATCATCTGCAGGGGCACCAAAGCGCCAAAAGTCCTGCCCTTCGACTGCGGGCAGCATCAGCTTGCCACCATCGCGATATTCAAAGGTCGTCAGGATCTGGTCCGTATCCCCCAGATCGCAAGACATATGTCCGTCGTAACGCGCCAGCCCGTGTTCCAGATGCACGACGGCGTCGCCGGGCTCTAGCGCGTCCTCTCCGAACAACAGGTCATGGTCTCTCTCGTTCAGGTGCTGCTGTGTCATGGGGGTGTCCTAAGTGATGTCTTGCACTGAACGCCCTGCTGCGGGTTTTGATCCCGACTTTGCGATTTGTTAATCGCTGGCAGCTTTATTCCGCCGCGACGGCCAAATGCAGCGCCGATGCCGCGTCCCTGATCGCGGTGACCAGCCGCTTGCGGCTGTCATCTACGGGCTGATCGGCCGGGAACATCAGGCTTATGCCCCGGTTCGCATCCGCCATGGCCAGCGGCCTGACGGCGACCTCTTCGCGGTGGATCGCTTGGCGGCGCGCAAACAGGTCCGGCAGCACGGCAACGCCGGCCCCCGTCGCGGCCATCAGCAGGATCGAATCAAGGCTCGTGCCTTCGTAGTCATTGCTGACGATGCCGCCGCTGAGCCCTGCAAGCCCGTAGACAATGCGCGCCAAACGGTGCCCCGTATCCAGCGTCAACAGGCGTTGGCCCGTCAGGTCCGCCGCCGTGACCTGCTTGAGTGCGGCAATGGGGTGATCCGTCGCGACCGCGACCCACAACGCTTCGGTAAACAAAGGACGTTGCCACGTGTTCGGGTGATCCTCTGGCGTAGAAATAATCGCGTCAAAGCGCCCATTCCGGATGCCTTCATCAAGGCTGAGCGTGTTTTCCTCGCGCACGATGACCCGCAAATCCGGCTGATCGCGGTGCAGCGCCCGCATGACCTGCGGCAACAAATACGGCCCGATAGAGGGTAGGGTGCCCAGCCGCAGCCGCCCGCCAAACGGCAGGTCTGACGTCATTACGCTGCGCAAATTCTCGACCTCTGCCAAGATGCGGCGGGCGCGGTGGATGAATTCCAGCCCCTTGGCCGTCGCCTGCGCGCCGCTGCGCCCGCGCGTAAACAGGCGCACGCCAAGGTCAGCCTCGACCGCGGCGATCTGATTGGACAGGCTCGGCTGGCTGACATGCAACAAATCTGCGGCCAGACCAAAGCCGCCCAGCTGGTGGACAGCAACGATATACTCAAGCTGGCGCAGGGTAGGTCTCATGTATAGCCCATAGCTATGATTGGAGAGAATACAAAGTATTTAAACTATCTAAAACTTTGCGGCAAGCAGCGGCAACTGAAATGGAGACCGCCCATGCCCGCCTTTTTCGACACCCTTGTCGGCAACCTGATGGTGCCGACAATTTTGTTCTTCGTCCTTGGCCTGATCGCCGCCTTCGTGCGCAGTGATCTGTCGATCCCCGAAGGGGCAGCCAAGTTCATGTCGCTTTACCTGCTGCTGGCCATCGGCTTTAAAGGCGGCAATAGCCTGGCGCAGCACGGGCTGCAGGGCGACCTTGCCCTGACCATTCTGGCAGGCCTGCTGCTGTCCTTCCTGATCCCGTTTCTGGCCTTTGCGTTGCTGCGTATCCTGACCCGGCTGGATCCGGTAAACGCGGCCGCCGTCGCGGGCCATTACGGGTCCATCTCTATCGTGACCTTCGTCGCCGCCTCTAGCCTGCTGGAACTGTCGGGGATCACCTTTGATGGCTATATGGTCGCCGTCGCCGCCAGCATGGAAGTGCCGGCGATCCTGTCCGCGCTGTGGATCGCGCACCGGTATTCCGGCAGCCAAGACACGGGCCGCGTCCCGATGCGCGAGCTTTTCGCAAACGGCTCTGTGCTGCTGTTGACCGGTGCCTTCGTTATCGGCGCGTTGACCCAAGACAAGGGCATGCAGATGATCGCCCCATTCGTCGTCACGCCCTTCACCGGCATCCTGTGCCTGTTCCTGCTGGATATGGGCCTGAACGCCGGGCGCAGCATACTGAACAATCGGCATATGCTGACACCGGGGCTGTTTTGCTTTGGCTTGTTGATGCCGATGATCGGCGCATCTCTTGGCTGGACGGCGGGCGCGATGATCGGTTTGCAAACCGGCAGCGTGTTCCTGCTGATGGTGCTGTCAGCCTCTGCCTCTTATATCGCCGTGCCCGCCGCGATGCGGATCGCGCTGCCAAAGGCCGAGTCCGGCATATACTTGACGCTGTCGCTGGGCGTGACCTTTCCCTTTAACATCACCTTGGGCTTGCCGCTGTATCTGTGGCTGGCTGGACTTGGTAGCTAAACGACCTGCGGCCCCATCCGCATCCCGGCCTTATCATAGGGCCGGACAGCGCGATGGGGCCTGCTTGTTCAGGTGACACAGGGCCGCAGTCAAAGTTCCTGTCACCAGATCCAAATCGCGCATATAAATCGTCGCAAAGTCCGGTGGCGGATCGTGTAAAGTTGCAAAATGAGGGCTGAGGTTGTGTTGCCAAATCAACGCCTTGCGGGGTGATTGGCTCCGACGGTAGGGATCGGGCAGATCAGTCGGTTCAGCGTAAGTATCTGATTTTACTCAATTTCAGCGTAAAGGCAACGTCGCAGTATGACGTCAATGTGCGACATTCATCGTGTGATGTAAACCACGTGTTCCACTTGAATATTGGCTCCAGGCGGGTGGTGGGGCCGCCGGAAGAACTGCAACGAAGTCGGTTCACGCCCGTCTGAAATGTTGCAACCAAGTTGGAAAATGGCTTGAACGCCGACTTCAGGCGTTGCAAAATCCTGATGGGTTCACTGCGAGTTGGCTCGCTCGAACGACGGCGCAGCTTCGTGGAGGAACGCGGAACCGCGCCGATATTCGCGGGACCCTGCCCAAAGCCTACCAGCGCCCAATATGGTTGCGCGGGCGCGCGCAATCGCGGTTTCGACGAGCTTGGTATCCTCTATTTGCCCAAGTTCCAAGACGACGCCTTACTGCGTAATCCGGCTGCGGACCGCGGTGCTTGTCCCGGCCACCCTTCCTGATTTCGGTTTCTACTCGATGTACGAACGCCAAATCCTCTGCATCAATCGCTATTCCGGTCTCGATGCGGCTCGATAGGCAGGGTTGGGCTGGAAGGTCGGTTAGGTCCAAGAGGCCATGTGCGCGAGCGATTTCCTGCACGCCAGCCTTATCAATTCCGGCCTCAACCAAAGGATGGACGACTTGCATCCTTTCCGCCGCTAAAAGTCCCGGACTGTTGATTTCCGGGTCGAATTGACCTACTTTTTAATTTCGAGTTGTTTCCCCTGTCTTGTAATAAGCTCAAGGAAAGTATGCGGAATTAATGACAGCTGGTGGGTCACGACGTTTCGGAAAGATGGGTTAAATTCTCACACAATTTAACAACAACCGCCACGAAGGGCGGATTGTGGACATTCGCTGCGAGCGCAACAACAAGTTGGCTAAATAGTCGAAGCGAATATTGAAACTGGATAGGTTCGGAGCACAAGTCTTGCCCAACCTTCTCACCGCCGAAAGTTATTGCAATGGCAAATTCTCTAGTTGGAAAACAGCGATCTCGATTACCGTAATAAAGTTAAAGTAAGACTTCGCGATCGTCTAATTCGGCTCAATCCTTGGGTGTGATCGAATCCGAGAAAATTAGTTTACGGACCTATTGTGGCGACCTCTCAAGATAGCCATATAAGTTATATTGGCACTTCGGTGTGGCGAGTGCCAATGCGTCTCTTCGCATGCCACCCCTTCCCGGAAATCTTCAGAAGGAGCATTTCCTCTATGTTTACACCCCTCCATGACCGTGTCCTTGTTCGCCGCATCGAAGGTGACGAAAAAACATCGGGCGGCCTTATCATCCCCGACCGTGCAAAAGAAAAACCCCAAGAGGGCGAAATCGTCTCTGTTGGTGCGGGCGCAAAAGACGAGGCAGGCGCACGGATCGCCATGGACGTCAAAGCGGGCGACAGAGTTTTGTTTGGCAAATGGTCAGGCACTGAAATCAAGATCGACGGCGAAGAACTGATGATAATGAAAGAAAGCGATATCCTTGGCGTTTTAAGCTAAGCACCGCTGCCAATTTCACGTAATTTTCGATTAGGAATATAGAAATGTCTGCTAAGGACGTCAAATTCGGCACGGAATCTCGTGACCGTATGCTCAAGGGCATCAATATCCTCGCCAATGCCGTAAAGGTTACGCTGGGCCCCAAGGGCCGCAATGTGGTCATCGACAAATCCTATGGCGCACCGCGTATCACCAAGGACGGTGTGACTGTCGCCAAAGAGATCGAACTGGCCGACCCATTCGAAAACATGGGCGCGCAGCTGATCAAGGATGTCGCATCGCGCACTAATGACGAAGCCGGTGACGGCACAACCACTGCGACGGTTCTGGCGCAGGCCATTGTCATCGAAGGCATGAAAGCCGTCTCTGCGGGTATGAACCCGATGGACCTGAAGCGTGGGATCGACAAGGCTGTCGCCGCCGTCGTTGCAGAGGTCAAAGCAATGTCGCGCCCTGTGGGCGATACGGCCGAGATCGCGAAAGTTGGAACCATATCCGCCAATGGCGAGGCCGCGATCGGTCAACAGATCGCGGATGCCATGGCCAAGGTCGGCAACGAAGGCGTGATTACCGTTGAAGAAAACAAAGGCCTTGAGACGGAGACCGAAGTGGTCGAGGGCATGCAGTTCGACCGTGGCTATCTAAGCCCGTATTTCGTGACGGACACGGCCAAGATGACGTCAAATCTGGAAGATTGCGTCATTCTGCTGCACGAGAAAAAGCTGACTTCCTTGGCCCCTATGGTGCCATTGCTTGAGGCCGTGATGCAGGCGGACAAACAGCTGTTGGTGATCGCCGAAGACATCAGCGGCGAAGCGCTTGCAACGCTTGTGGTGAATAAATTGCGCGGTAGCCTCAAGGTCGTTGGCGTGAAGGCACCGGGTTTCGGGGATCGTCGCAAAGCGATGATGGAAGACCTTGCTATTCTGACCGGGGGCCAGGTAATTTCAGAAGAACTGGGCATCAAACTCGAGAATGTCACAATGGACATGCTGGGCGCTGCCAAGAAAATCACCATCACCAAAGATACGACAACCCTGATTGATGGAGCGGGTGACAAGGCGGCGATTGCAGCACGGGTGACGCAGATCCGCGCGCAAATCGAAGAGACCAGTTCGGATTACGACAAAGAAAAACTGCAGGAACGCCTTGCAAAACTTGCGGGCGGCATCGCGGTGATCAAGGTTGGTGGTGCCACCGAGATCGAAGTGAAAGAGCGCAAGGATCGGGTCGACGACGCCCTGAATGCGACCCGAGCAGCTGTGCAAGAAGGTGTGGTTCCAGGTGGCGGTGTTGCGTTGGTTCACGCTGGTAAGGCTCTGAAAGACCTGCAAGGAGACAACCCGGATCAAACGGCTGGTATTGCAATCATTCGCAAGGCTCTTCAGGCACCCCTTCGCCAGATTGCCGAAAACGCCGGCGTTGATGGATCGGTCGTTGCGGGCAAGGTTCTTGAAAATGGCAATAGGGCGTTTGGCTATGACGCGCAGTCAGAAAGCTATGGCGATATGCTGAAGGCCGGTGTCATCGACCCGACCAAGGTTGTGCGGATCGCGCTTGAGTATGCTGCATCTATTGCGGGTCTACTTGTCACAACCGAGGCGATGGTTGCCGGCAAGCCAGAAAAATAGGGCGGCAACATGCATGACATGGGCGGCATGATGTAAGCTACCCATTAATATCTGGGCCTGTTGATGAATATTTGCAGGCCCTATGGAACAGCTAACGTCTTGTTCGTCCGCTTGAGCGTCATCTTGTCCCTTAAAATGCTGCGCGGTGCACGAATGGCAGCTCTGACGGGCTGCGCAGCAGCATCATATCAGTGCGTGAAGGTCGGCTTTGGGCCGTTTGTGTTGGCTGACCGTGACCTTAGTCACGGTAGCTTTGTCCGCATAGCGCCAGGTCAAACGCGACGCAGCGAAGGGCGACCCCTTCATTCAGCCGAGGTGGCACCGGGCGGTCGCAGGATAACCTCACGCCTCGCCCGGTGCCGCGGTCGGCTATTTCTTCTTCTTGTCGTTGATGTTCAGCGGGGTCTTGCCCTTGTTGAAGTCAGCGGTGGCCAGGACTTTAACGGCCTCCTTCTTGGGTTTCTTGACTTCCTTGCTGCCGCGCTGCTTGTCGCCTTTTGACATGATGGTGTTCCTTGCTCCGGATGTCGTCGATCGTCCCGATCGACATGGGTCTCCCTCGGACACCCCGGCGTTGGTACGCGGGTCACGCCCTCCCCGAGCGAAGGGCCGTGCATTGACATCATCCTATCCATATCGCGAACGCCAGCACTGTTTTGACCGCTCCGGTCCCTGCAGGCTGGTGGACCCGCGATCATGTGTTTTGTCAGGGCGCATAGCACCTGCAGTCGCGGGCCGGATACGGCTGATATTAAGCACCACAGCACAGGGCATCAACATAGTTCCGGATTGTCAGGATCTGTGGCAGCCCTCCTGCGATTGCGACGTCGATGGGCCTTGCGCCATGGAATAGCGGACCGGTGTTGGGCCGTGTGAACCAGGTCTTGGTAAGCGGGTCGGAGAAATACTGCTCGAGGGCGGCATGGATGCCAACGATGGCGCTCAGGCGCAGACGCTGATCATTCGTCAACCTGATAGTGGAGCCAGGTGTCTTCGCACGCTTCCACCTGCTTTCTGACATGTCGGCCAGGCCCGCCGCTTCCCTTCGAGAAAGGTGCCAAGCCCGAACGATGCGCCCATAGGCTTCAAGCGCTACCGCGTCGATTTCGTCTTGTTCAAAGGTCATCGTGATGTCCCTGTTGATTTCCGGTTCGAATTGACCCATTTCTCCAATTAGCGCTGACCCGTCTGGCTTATGATAGGCTCATGGAAAGTCGACGAAATTAATGACAGCTGGTGGCTCACGACGTTTCGAAAAACTGGGTCAAATTCTTACATAACTCAACAGCCGAGGGCGACATAGACGGCCTTGTTCTTGACCATGCGGTTGTCGGCGTCGCGGATCTTGACCCTCAGAGCGTCGAAAATGACGATCGGATACATCCGGTCCAGCGCCTGCGACTGCCATTCTCGCACTTCGTCCAACACGGAGTCAGTGACGCGGCTGATCAGGTCTGGCGATACCTGAAGGCCATAGACGTGCCAGTTTTCGACAGTCAGGATGTAGGCAGCATCGATACTGTCGATACCATCTACAAAGACCCGCTTTGGCGGCACACGTGTACATGCAGAATTGGTTCACTAGGACGTTCCCGTTCCCGAGGTCCACGTCCTAAAAGTCTTGCTTGGATATAAAAATCCGCGAATAAATCCCGTTTGCTCGCTATCATCGAGATCGTCAGGAAGACTTTAGATCGAGTTCCACTCGGGCGACAATGACGCCATCCACGTCTGCATAGATCCACATGCCGGGTTTGATAAGTGTGTTAACCAAATCGACTGAACAGCCTGCGTGCGATGGTTGCGGGGTCCATCCGCGGCACGGCGTAGCCGCCAGCGCCATGACGCCGAGTGCGAGCGGGCGTAGTCCGGCGGAATCGCGGATCGCACCGTTGATGACGACCCCGCGCCAGCCGTTTGCGACGGCCAGACCTGCCAGCCGGTCCCCCATGACGCCGGTATCGGTGACGCCGCCAGCGTCTACGACCAGCACGCGGCCTTCACCTGGGGTCTCGAATTCCGCCAGTACCGGAGTGTGATCGCGATGGACTCGCAAGGTTTGGCAGGGCCCAAAGAAATGGGACACTCCGCCAAAGGATCGCAGTGGCAAATTAACGACGCTGACCTCGGAATGGTGCGCGTCATAAATGTCTGCCGTGACGATTGCCGGCTGTACGGAAAGGGTCATGATGTAAGATCGTCTACTTTTGCGGTCAGGTCCGCAATATAAGGCGCGGTGTCGAGAGTGCGACCCGTAGCGCGGATCAGTGTCTCTTCTGGCGTCGAGGATCGACCATAGGACCAGATATTGTCGAGCATATCGTTGAATAGCGGCTGGTAGTCGCCTTGCGCCAACCCCTGCGCCACGCCGCCACGCTGCTGCGCCGCTCCGAAAAGCTGCGACGACATGACGTTCCCCAGCGTGTAGGTCGGGAAGGATCCGACATAGCCGTGGCTCCAGTGTACGTCCTGAAGGACTCCGCGTGTGTCGTCGGGTACGTCGATATTCAAAGTTGCCTTCATCTTTTCGTTCCAGACGCGGGGCAGGTCGGCGACTACAAGATCGCCCGTCATCAGGTCTGCCTCAATCTCGGACCGCAGAATGATGTGCATGTCATAGGTCAGCTCGTCCGCCTCAACCCGGATGAAATCAGGGCGAACCCGGTTCACCGCACGCCAGTATTCGTCTTGTGTGACATCGGACAGTTGATCCGGGAAATGTGCCTTCAGGTCGTCAAAGTGCAGGTCCCAAAATTGCCGCGACCGGCCAACGCGGTTTTCCCACATGCGCGATTGCGCCTCGTGCATACCAAAGCTTGCACCGCCGACAGCATAGAGGTTTACCAGATCGGTGGTGAAAATACTGCGGGAATGTTCTGGCGCGACATTCTGTTCATACATCCCGTGGCCCGCCTCGTGCCATAGAGCGAATGTGCCGCCAGGAAGCCATTCTTTGCGAAACCGCGAAGTAATACGTACATCATCGCGGGTGAATGAAATCTCGAACGGGTGCGCTGTGTCGTCCAGCCGCCCTCTGTTCAGGTCGTAACCCATCTTTGCGGCCATCTTTAAGCCAAAGGCCTTTTGCTGCGCTATGGGAAAGGCGCGTGTCATGAATTCGTGACGCGGTTGCGGGGCCGCTGCCGCGCGCTGGATCAAGGGAACAAGTGCCGCTTTTAATTCGCCATAGATCGACTGAAGCCGGGCATGGGTCATGCCGGGCTCGAACTGACCGACCATCGCATCATACGGGTGATCGCCGCCAATCGCGTCCGAGATGCGGCGCTGGAGGCGCATCATCTTGTCCAGTGTTGGCGCATAGGCTGCAAAATCATTGGCCTCCCGCGCCGCGACCCATGCGGCATGGGCCCGCGACGATAGGGCGGCTTTTTCTTGTGTGACCTCTGCGGGGATGCGTTTCAGTATCGCAATCTCTCCGGCGGCAAGAGCGACGGCGCGGGCGCGGATGTCGTTTCCGTCGCCAACCTCGTCCTGAGCTGATTTTATCGTGTTCGTCATAGCGTCATTTGTCGCCATGTCGCGGGCCAGCATGGTCAGCGTCGATACCTGTTCTGCCCGGGCATCGACACCGCCGGCTGGCATCTTTGTCCGGCTGTCCCATGCAAGCACGTTAAGGGTGCATAGCACATCGTTGATCCGTGCCATACGGGTTTGGAAGTCGGCGTAGCTCATGTCAAAGGCTCCGGTTGAAGAAGATGACACGCTGCAATGTGCCCTGGTCCGCGCGATGTCAGCGGCGGCACATCAGATTGGCAGCGATCAAAAGCGTGGGGGCAGCGGGTGTGAAACAGGCATCCTGTGGGTAAATCGATAGGGCTTGGCAGTTCGCCCTTGGCTGCAACGCGGCGCGTGCGCCGGGTCGGGTCAACCTCTGGCGCGGCAGCCAGCAAGGCCTGCGTGTAAGGATGGCGCGGGTTGTTGAATAGTGCTTCGGTTGGCGCGACTTCGACCACCTTGCCCAGATACATAACGGCAACGCGGTGCGAGATGTGGCGCACGAGTCGCAAGTCGTGGGCTACAAAAACGACTGTCAGCGACAGACGATCCTGCAGCTCCAGCAACAGGTTCACCACCTGCGCCTGCACTGATACATCAAGCGCCGACACAAGCTCGTCTGCCACCAGCACCTCTGGTTCGACCGCTAGAGCGCGCGCAATTCCGATGCGCTGACGTTGACCACCGGAAAATGCGTGCGGGTGGCGGTCGGCGGCATCTTGGGGCAGGCGGACAAGGTCCAACAGTTCCGCAACCCGGGCGTCGATCTGATCTGCCGGGCGCATTTTATGGACTCGCAACGCCTCACTCAGAATTTGCCGCACGGTCATGCGTGGGTTGAGTGAAGAATAAGGATCCTGAAAGATCATCTGGACACGTGCATTAAAGGCGCGCCGATCCGCGCCAGATAGCTTTGAAATATCAGTCCCGTTGAACACCACGCGTCCGCCGTCACACTCGTGCAGTCTGACCAGACAGCGTGCCAGCGTGGATTTTCCGCAACCGCTTTCGCCGACGATGCCCAGCGTTTCGCCGCGCTTGACGTCGAGGCTGACACCGTTCAGTGCGTGCACCGCCTTGGCGGGTTTGCTGCGGACAACGTCCAGCAAGGACCGGGAAAAAGCAAAATCCTTAGAGACATCAATAGCGCGGAGGAGGGGTTCAGTCATGGGCCACAGCCTTTTTGACGGGGGAACCGGCTGCGACCACCGCATCCGCGTTGTGGCATGCGGCACGGTGGCCATTGCCTGACAGGTCGGGCCGGAATTGGCGACAGATGAACGTTGCAAAGTCGCAGCGCGGATTAAAGGCGCAGCCTTCCGGGATCGCCATTAGTCCGGGCGGCGTGCCGTCGATACTGAGCAGCATACTGCGTTCAGTCCCGGCCTGCGGGACTGAACCAAGCAGTCCGCGCGTATAGGCGTGATGCGGCTGGGCAAAGACGTCTGTAACGTCGCCTTCTTCGACGATGCGGCCAGCATACATTACCGCCATACGGTCGCAGGTGGCGGCGACGACACCCAGATCGTGGGTGACCAGAACGACACTCATCGACAGCTCGTCGCGCAAATCAAGGATCAGGTTCAGGATCTGGTCCTGAATCGTCACGTCCAGCGCGGTGGTGGGTTCGTCCGCCAGCAGCAGTTTGGGGTCAGAGGCCAAGGCGATGGCGATCATCACTCGCTGGCGCATACCACCGGAAAATTGATGCGGAAATTCATCCAACCGCCGGGCGGCGTCAGGAATACCCACAAGATCCATTAGTTCTTTTGCGCGGGCATGACGGCCCTTTCGGTCAAGTTGCGTGTGCGCCCGCAGGTTTTCTTCAATCTGTACCCGCACAGGAAGGACTGGGTTCAGGGCTGTCATTGGTTCTTGGAAAATCATTGAGATTTGACCGCCACGCACCGCCCGCAGGTCCGTGTCATTCATCTTTGTAATATCTTTGCCATGCCAGAGCACCTGACCGCCGACTTGGCCGCCGGCAGGAAGCAGACGCAGCAGCGACCGCAAGGTTACGCTTTTGCCTGATCCGCTTTCGCCGACCAACCCCAGCACTTCACCTGGCATGACGTCAAAAGACACCTCGTTCACCGCCCGCAAGGCGCTTGCCCCTTGGCCAAAGGTCGCGGTCAAGTCACGGACGGACAGGATGGGTTCGGTCATTTGCGCCCCCGCAATATTTCGGCCAACCCATCGCCAAGCAACGAAAAGCCAAGGCCCGTGATCACGATGGCGATGCCGGGGAAGACGGAAATCCACCAGGCGGTTGCCATGAAGTTTTTTCCATCCGCGATCTGGACGCCCCATTCTGCTGCAGGTGGCTGCGCCCCAAGGCCCAAATATCCCAGCGACGACCCCAATAGGATCGCCAGTGCCATATCGGTCATCCAGTAAACGACGGCGGGTGTGATCGCATTGGGCAGCAGGTGGCGAAAGATGATGCGGCTATGAGTATAGCCCATGGCGCGCCCCGCGTCGGCATAGTCGAGGCGCTTTTGCACCTTTACCTCGGCCGCGATGATGCGGGCGTAGAAGACCCAGCCGACGACACCGATAGCGATATACATATTGATCAGCCCGGGTCCAAGCACAGATACGATTGCGATGACCAGCACGAGGAACGGGAAGGTGATTACAGCATCTACGATCCGGCCAAAGATAGCCTCTGTCACGCCGCCTACATAGCCGACGATCGCGCCGACGATTGTGCCGAAAATGAAGGGAAACAGCGTGGCAAATAGCGCGATCTGCATGTCGATGGTATAGGCATGAATCACACGTGACAGCACGTCGCGGCCAAAGTTATCTGTACCAAACGGATGTGCCGCGCTTGGGGGGGCCAGCAGGTTGACGTAGTCCATCATCAGTGGGTCGTAAGGCGCGAAGACCGAAGGCACCGCCGCGAGAATGACCGACGTCAGCAGGATCGCCGCACCAAACAAAAATGCGCGGGGAAATCGAAGCAGGCGGGCAGGGTTCAGGGTAACGGTCATTTCGTCACCCGCGGGTCAAGCCAAGCCTGCAATATATCTGTCAGCAAGAATGTCACTGATACCAAGATAGCCAGCGCAATTGTCAGTCCCTGCACCACGGGATAGTCGCGGCTGTAAATGCTGTCGATCATCAGGCGCCCGGCACCGGGAACGGCAAAGACGGTTTCGGTAATTACAGCGCCGCCTAGCAGAGTACCAATGGACAGTCCAAACAGCGCGAGCGTGGAAATCATTGCGTTGCGCAAGATGTGGCGAAATAAGATCAGCCCCGACCGCAGCCCCTTGGCGCGGGCAAATGTAACGTATTCGGCGTCTACAACCCCGATAATCGCCGACCGCAGGTTGCGCATTAGGATCGCGCTGAGCGAAAGAGCCAGCGTCACGGCGGGCAGAAAAAGATGATAGACGTGATCGATAAATCCATCGCCATAACCACCGACCGGAAACCAGCGCAGTTTGGCACCAAAGACGGTAAGAAGGATAAGGCCTGAATAGAATACAGGCATCGACAGCCCAACTTGAAATGCGCCGCGAATAGCATTGTCGGGCAATTCATTGCGACGTAATGCTGCGATGAACGCCAGTGGTACGGCAAAAACGACCGCGATCATGGCTGCCATAAAAGTCAATAGCATCGTAATTGGCAGACGTTCCCAGATCAGCTGTGTGACCGGTATTTTCATTGAGATTGAATTGCCAAGATCCCCAGTGAATACCATTTTTGTGAAAGCTAAAAACTGTACTGGCAGCGACCGGTCCAGGCCCAGCTCTCTGTTGATTCTTTCTACGTCCGCATCCAACGCGCGGTCACCTAGCACGGCGCTGGCTGGATCGCCCGGCAGTAACCGCACAAGCACGAAAACTACGACGAGGATGAAAATCAGCGTTGGGATCAGTTGAAGAAGGCGACGGCCCAGAAAAGCGGTCATCGACATAAGGGGCTGCCTTTGTTGGGTGGGATGTCAGGTGTGGCGGGGGCGCATGCGCCCCCGCAAATCGCGCGCCTATTCGGCTTCGATATAGGCCTTGCGGAAGATGTTGTTTCCTAGCGGGATTTGGTTAAACCCCTTAACGTTGTCCTGCAACGCAACAGGATAGGGTGTTTCATATAGCAACACAGTCGGGCCATCTTGGTTAAATACCTCCTGAATGCGGGCGTATTGTTCTGTCCGCTTGGCGATATCCGTCTCAGACTGAGATGCTACGTAAAGACTGTCTACCTCTTCGCTTTTCCAGCCGGAATGCAGAGCGTCAATGGTGGGTGAATACGCAAAGTAGGACGTGATCTGGCCTGGATCGGCGATATCATTCGTCCAAGCACCTGCACGCATATCAAAGGTGCCATTGCGATATTCCTCGGTCCGGGTCGCGTTGTCGACCTGCTGGATTTCGAGGTTAATACCAATCTGGCTCCACATCTGTTGTAGCGCTGTCGCGATGCCTAACTCGTCCTGATTGCCCGCAAGGGTCAGCATGCTGGCCGTGAAGCCGTCGGGATAGGCGGATTCTGCCATCAACTGTTTTGCTTTTTCCAGATCATAGGGAAAAACCGCGCCTTCGCCCGTGTGCAACGGCGTGGTGGACGCCATAAAGGACGAGGTCGGCGTTCCGACGCCAAAGGTCACGACCTGAATGATCGCATCCTTGTTGGCGGCATAGTTCATCGCCTGCCGCACTTTAGTGTCGGACAGTGGATTCGCTTCTCCATCTAGTTCCGGACGGACGTTGATAATGATGTCTTGAATACGGGTAGAAGGGAACAATTCCATATTGATGTTCGGATCTGCCTCCAGTTCTGCCACGCGAGCAAAGGGGATCAGTTCTGCGCCGTCAAGCTCTCCGGATTGGACGCGCAAGATACGGGTGGCGTCGTCAGGGATGATCTCGAAGGTGACGCCATCCAGGTAGGGCAGCTTCTCGCCGTCGTCGCCATCGGCCCAGTAGTAGTTGTTCTTGACTAGCTTCAGCGATGATCCGCGATCCCAGCTTTCAAGCGTGAAGGGGCCAGAGCCAATCGGCTGTTCGGCAAAGGCGGTCGCTTTTTCGAGATCGGTTTCTCCAGGCATTGCCTCGAATGCAGCCTTTGGCATGACGGCTGCATTGAACACCGACAGCGCAGGCAGGATGGCCGGGTCGGGTTGACTAAGGGTGATGACGATTGATGCGCCATCCGGCGACGTTACCTCGGACACAGCAGCCAGCAGAAAATTCCAGATGCCGTTGTCGGGGTTGCGGGCACGGTCAAGCGACCAGATCACATCCTCTGCAGTGATAGGGCTGCCATCCGAGAACATGATGCCATCGCGCAGAGTCAAGGACACTGTCAGGCCGTCGTCGGAAACAGACCAGTCAGTCGCAAGGCCTGCCTGTACAGATTGCCCGTCATCCGTTGGCAGTAGGAGCGTGTCGTACATATTGGACAGTATCCAAATGTCGACATTCGCGTCATTGAGGACAGGATCAAGGAACATGGAATCGGCGTAGCGACCGTAAGTCATCACGCCGCCTCGGTCCTGCGCATAGGCGAGAACCGTGGTCGAAAGCAAAACCGCAGTCGATGACGCTATCAATGAAAAAGGCTTCATGTGTATTCCCTCTGTTGGCTTGCATTGTTATACTTATAGAGAGCGTTCCACTTCATCTGTTACAAGTCAATAATACAATTATTAAAAAATACACTGGAATACCTGGCATTGCTGCTGCAATATGAAGCATAATGGCTAAACCGTTATACATAATTATAACAATGTGGGTTTCGTACGTGGATTTTAAAATCGACCGCGACAGTGCAATATCTTCACGCCAGCAAATCCGTGCAGCGATCGTGCAGCAAGTCGCCGTTGGCGATTTGCGGGTTGGTGACCCACTGCCGTCTGTGCGTGAATTTGCAGACCGGCTCGGCATCGCCCCAATGACGGTAACCCGTGTTTATACTGATCTTAAATCCAGTGGATTGATCGAGGCGCGTGCAGGTGCCGGGACGTTTGTAGCTCAAAGTGCGCTGTCGCGGCTTGGCCAATCCGGCACCGCGACTGGTGTTTGGCAGGCGATTGACGATTTGGTCGCCGACGCCGCAGGTCGCGGCATTGGCGTGGCAGATCTTGTTTCTTTGATCGCGTCGCGCGGGCAGGCTGTGGCGGCTCCACGTGTTGTGATGGTTGGCCTGTTTATGGATGCTACCCGAAGCTATGCAAAGCGTGTCACGGCGCAGACGGGAATCGCGGTTGATGCCATAGCCTTGCAGGATGAGGATCCGGACGACGACACATTGCGTGCGCAGCTGGAAGACCGTGATCTGGTCCTAACCTTCGCAAATTTGCATGAACGGCTGGCAGCGCTCGTGCCTGACCAAGATATCCTCTCGCTTCGCTTTATTCCTGCCGAGGGGACCCGCCTTGCGCTGGCCGCATTGGACCCGATGGCGAACGTTGTCGCTGTTTCGCGCTTTGCCGACTTCATGCCCATTCTGACGCTTGGTGTGCGCCGGTTTGCGGCGCATGTACATACTGTGACGTCACGAGTGATGGATGCACCAGATCTGGGCGAAGTGCTGGCAGTGGCCGACGTCGTCGTCATGTCCACCGGTGCAGAAACCGCGGCTGATGCCGCCCCTGATCATGCCACCCTGATCGAATACCTTCACGTCCCGGACCCCGGCGATATCGACCGACTTGTCGGATCGCGACTGGGTCTCGTCATCCCACACCCCCGAGAGGAAGTATCTTGAAAATCTCTGATATGAGCTGGCAACAGGTCGAGGATTACCTGAAAGCCGACGACCTTGCCGTTCTGCCGCTGGGCAGCACTGAGCAGCACGCAGGCCTGTCACTTAGCGTCGATTCGATACTTGCGGAAAAGATGGCGCTGGATGCGGCAGAGCCTTTGGGTGTCCCGGTTTTCCCCGTTCTTGCCTACGGCGTGACGCCATATTTCATGGCCTATCCGGGCACTATCAGCCTGCGGGTGGAAACCTATGTCGCCATTGTGCGCGACATTCTGGATGGTCTGTATGCTCAAGGATTTCGGCGCATTTTTATCGTGAACGGTCATGGGGGCAATGCTCCGGCTGGTAGCCTTGCGATCGAATGGATGGCCGATCATCCCGGCACCAGCGTCAAGTTCCACAACTGGTGGAACGCACCCCAGACCTTTGCCAAGGTTCAAGATATTGATCCTGTCGCCAGTCATGCGTCGTGGATGGAAAACTTTACATGGACCCGTTTGCCCGGTGATTTGCCGATGCAACAAAAACCGATGATCGACCTTGTTGCGATGCGCGCGATGGACCCTGCTACCACGCGTCAGGCGCTGGGTGACGGCAATTTCGGCGGCTACTATCAACGCGACGACGCTGAAATGCAGGACCTGTGGGACACTGGCGTTGCTGAAACACGCGCCTTGATGAAAGGCCCCTGGCCGCAGGTGACACGGTGAGCAAACCCTTCCTGATCTGGGGTGCCGGGGCGATTGGTGCCTCGCTGGGCGCCGCCTTTTTGCGCGCCGGTAAAGATGTCGTCTTTGTCGATACCGATGCGGACCACGTCGCGGCGATGAACCGTAATGGGCTGACGATTCAGGGGCCTGTGCATCCGGATCACCAAAGCGTTATAGCCTATCTGCCGGGCGATCTGCCTGGACGATATGATTGCGTTTTTCTATGCGTTAAAGCGCTGCACACGCAGGCGGCCATTGTCGCACTGGTGCCGTATCTGACCGAAGACGGCTACGTTGTCTCGGCTCAAAACGGGCTGAACGAAAAGGTCATTGTGGACCATATCGGCGCGGCACGCACGGTAGGCTGCTTTGTTAACTTTGGCGCTGATTACATGTCGCCGGGAGTTGTGCATTATTCCGGTCGTGGCGCAGTCGTGATCGGAGAGTTGGATGGCGTCCAGTCTCCCCGCATCCTTGGGCTACACAGCCTCATGCTCACATTCGACGACCGCGCTGTGCTGACGGACAATATCTGGGGCTATCTTTGGGGCAAGATGACCTATGGTGCGCTGCTGTTCGGCACGGCCCTGACTGACGATTCCATCGTGGACGTGTTGGACGGTGATGACTGCCGAGCGGTGCTGACTGCACTTGGGCAGGAAACCGGGGCCGTTGCGGCGTCCGAAGGCGTGACGCCCATGGGCTTTGATGGCTTTGATCCTGCCGCCTTTGCGCCGCATGCGCCGCAAGCTGCGCTGGATCGGTCCTTTGATGAAATGGTGGCGCATAATCGGACATCGACCAAGACCCACTCGGGCATCTGGCGCGATTTGGCCGTGCGCAAGCGCAAGACAGAGTGCGAGGCACAGCTGGGCCCAATCGTTTCGACGGGCCGCCTGAACGGTGTGCCCACCCCGCTGACGGAGCGTCTTATGGCGATGATCGCCCAGATAGAGCAGGGCGAACGACCATTATCCCGCGACAACCTGAAAGAACTTGCTGAGGTCATGCTATGAAGATCGCATTCGACGGACGAACCGTCATCGTCACCGGGGCGGCACAGGGGATCGGACGCGCCATTGCCGTCGCGTTTGCCGGGCTGGGTGCCAAGGTGCACGCTGTGGACGTGTATGCAGGTGGGCTTGACCAAACCGCAGCCCAAGGCAACATCACGCCCCATACCCTTGATATCGGCGACCGCGATGCGGTGCAGGCGTTGGTGCCGGGGCTGGCGGCCGACGTGCTGGTCAACTGCGCGGGCGGTGTCCGTGGACAGGTCGGACGACCCATTGAAGAGATCAGCGCTGCCGACTGGCAAACAATTTTTGACGTTAACCTGAGCGGCACGTTCTTCATGTCGCAAGCGGCCGCCCCAGCGATGAAAGCTAAGGGCAACGGGCGGATCGTCAATATTTCGTCCGGGGCAGGGCGCACAATCAGCCTGACCGGTATTCAGGCCTATGCCAGCGCCAAGGCAGGGCAGATCGGCCTGACACGGCAATTGGCGCATGAATTGGGCCAGTTCGGGATCACTGTAAACTGCGTCGCGCCCGGATTTGTGCGGTCTAATCCCACGACAGAACGGCAATGGGACACGATGGGCGACGCGGGGCAAAAAGCATTGCTAGAGAATATCGCGATGCGCACGCTGGGTCGGCCAGAGGATATCGCAAATGCCGTTTTATTCTTTGCATCAGAACACGCGAGCTGGATCACAGGTGAAACCCTTGGCGTGGATGGTGGAAAATGAGCGCGACACAGGACGTTGAAGACTGGCTAAACCAACATGATGCGCAGACTGTAAATACGCTAAAAGAGTTTTGCCGCATCCCCAGCGTCAGCACCGACGAGGCATATAGTGCGGATGTGCGCCGCGCCTCGCATTTTGTGATCGACCTTTTGACCGAGGCTGGCCTGCCAGTAGTGGAACTGGTCGAGACTGAGGGGCACCCTTGCGTCTTTGCCGAATGGATCGTCGATCCCGCCAAGCCCACGGTGCTGATCTATGGTCACTATGATGTGCAGCCGCCTGACCCCTTGGGTAAGTGGGACACGCCGCCATTCGAACCCACAATCCGCAACGACAGGCTCTATGCGCGCGGTGCCTCTGACGATAAAGGGTCGCTGCTGATCCCGCTGATGGTCGCGCGGGCGTATCATGAGGTGCGCGGTGCACCTCCCGTGAACCTTAAGTTCCTGATCGAGGGCGAAGAGGAAAGCGGCTCGCCGCATTTCGCCCCAACGGTCAAGGCCATGGCGGACAGGCTTGCCTGCGATCTGGCCGTCTCGGCCGACGGTGCGATGTGGCGGGCGGATTTGCCGTCGATCACGGTCGCCAGCCGGGGCATGTTGGCGATGGAGCTAACGTTGACGGGAGCAGTTAAGGATTTGCATTCGGGCCGTCACGGCGGATCGGCACCGAACCCAGTACGTGCCTTGGCGCATATGATGGCCACTCTGCACAATGATGATGGTGACGTGACCGTGGATGGTTTTGCGGCCGCCGCGACGCCACCGGATCCTGCGATTTTGGATGCGATCGAGAGCGTGGCATTTGATGTTGGCGATTATTTCGACAGTATCGGCGCACTGCGTCCCGACCCGTTGCCCAGCGGCGCTGCGCTGCTGACGCGGCAATGGCTTGTTCCGACGTTGGAGTATAACGGCATTTACGGCGGGTACAGCGGACCGGGCACCAAGACTGTGATTCCATCAGAGGCCAGTGTTAAAATCACTTGTCGCCTTGTGGCCGGTCAGACGCCAGACGTGGTCTTTGCCGCAATCCGGGATCATCTAAGGACCCATCTGCCAGCTGGATATACGATGGACCTGTACCAGCATGGCCCCGGATCCACAGCATTTGCACTGGACCCAGATTTACCAGGCCTACGCGTGGCCGAAGATATTTTAGAGGAGATCATGGGCGCGCGTCCACTTCGGGTCGCAATGGGGGCTACGATCCCGATTGGGTCAGTTTTTGCAGAACATTTGGGCGTGGGGACAGTGTTTTTCTCATTTTCAACCTCAGACGAGGATTACCACGCGCCCAACGAGTTCTATCGACTCTCTAGTTTGCGAAACGGGCAGATCGCTTGGGCGAGGCTGTTTTACAGACTTTCTCAGTGAAAACGATTGCTCAGATTGGTGTGGAATATCGTAATGGCAGCCTGACACCGTTGCAGGTCGTGGCCGATGCGCATGAACGGATTGTTCTGCGCAACGGCCTGTTAAATGCCTTCGCCGATTCAATGTATGACGCCAGCACTTTCGCGGCGCAACAAGCAGAACGCGCGTTAAAGCGCGGCGACGATTTGGGTCCGCTGCATGGCATTCCTATTGCGATCAAGGACATCATCGACGTCGCCGGCGCGCCTACCGCATACGGCAGCAAGGTAGAAATGCCTAAGGTGGCGCAATCCGACGCGACGCTTGTTGCGCGGCTTCGGGCGGCTGGGGCCATTATTTTGGGCAAAACTCAGTGCCTAGAATACGCTTACGGATTTGCGCATCCGCTGGTTGGTCAAACCAATAACCCACTGGATCCCGCCCGCACTGCAGGCGGTTCCAGCGGCGGATCGGCAGCGGCAGTGGCCGACGGCATCGTGCCTGCAGCCATCGGAACCGACACCGGTGGCTCGATCCGGATCCCCGCAGCCTATTGCGGGATCGTCGGATTGAAACCCAGCTTCGGGCTTGTACCGCTAAATGGCGTTTTTCCACTCTCGCAAAGCCTCGACCACGCAGGACCGATCACGCGCACGGTGGCAGATGCGGCAGTGGTGCTGGCCTGCATCGCGGGGCAGGGTATGCCTTTGCAGGTCCTGAGGACACTCCGCGTTGGTGTATTACGGCAGCATTTCCCGATTGATCGCCTTAATCGACGGGTTGCTGAGGTGGTGGAGACTGCCCTTGCGCGGTTGGGCAGCATGACGGTGCGCGACGTCAGTATTCCTGCGTTGGATAAAGTTAACAGCGTCCTGATGGATCTTTTGCTTCCAGAGGCTTCTCTGATCCACTCGGGTCTGGCGAGGCACAATTCAGGGGGTTATGCTATCGGAACACTTTCGCAGATCCGCGCTGGCGAGTGCATCCTTGCAACCCGTTATTTAGCTGCGCGCCAGCAGCAAGCACTGATCCGTGCTGCGGTAGATGCGCTGTTCGACCAATGCGACGTACTGCTCTCGGTCGCAGTTCCTTTTACCGCCCCATTTGAGGACCCAGAGATCGCGAATGATTCTGATAGCGAGATACTGGCCACTGGTTTCTCCAATGTGACAGGCCATCCTTCGATCGCCTTGCCCTGCGGGATGATCGATGGACTGCCGGTTAGTCTGCAACTGACAGGTGTGTTAGGTGGCGATGCTGCTCTCCTTAGCGCCGCAATGCTGATCGAACGAACTTTGGCGGTCTAAGCTGTTTCGGTTTTGTTGACAGCCACTTAAGGAACCTTTGAAGACCTCCCGATTTCAGTCTGATCTGGTAAACTTGGGCATCCCTGCAAGGAGCCTTCAAAACGTTGGCGCAAACAGCGAATGCGGTCACAAGCGGCACCATCAGGTCTTCAGATTTTTGTTGGCACGGCCAGTTTCGATGCGGGGTTGAAGTGGGGACTGACACATCGGATCGATCCCAATATTGACGTCGAACGCAATCTTCTGATCGAGAATCTGCCGCGCGATGGCTGTTTGCAGCAGAACGATCCCGCCGCTACCGTGGCCGACTTTCGCACCGCCGTTCTCAGCTGCAGGTGACTTAAGCAGTTCAGCGCCACGCTTTGTTAGTAACCGCTCGATTGAGACCGCGGTTATGCAGCCTGGCTATTTTGCAAAGCCATCGGCGTCCAATTCCACGGCAGTAGTTCATCCAACCGGTTGATTTTGTGATCATGGATGCGGTCGAGGATGTCAGCGAGATAGGCTTGCGGATCAAGGCCGTTCAGCTTGGCGGTTTCAATGATCGTCATGGCGCGTGCGAGTGTTTCCGCACCGGTGTCCGCCCCGGCGAAGAGCCAGTTCTTTCTGCCGATGCCGATCGGGCGCAGTGCGCGTTCCGCCGGATTGTTGTCGATGGCCACACGGCCGTCTGCCAGGAACAAGCTGAATGCCTCTCGGCGATTGAGGCCATAGCGGAAAGCCTTGGCGAGATTGCTCTTGCCCGGGATGCGCAGGAGTTGCTGCTCGGACCAGGCAAAGAAGGCCTCAACCTTCGGCAGGCTATACTTTTGACGTGCTGTCTGACGGACGTCCGCAGGCTGGCCATTGATGTCGCGCTCGATGTCATAGAGTTTGCCGATCCGGTCGAGCGCCTCGCGGGCAATCTCGGACTTGGTCGATGTCCAGAAGTCGTGGAAGTCACGGCTCAGGTGCGCCCAACAGGCCGCCTCGCACAAACGAGGCAAACCATCAGGCCCAGGCGCGTAAAGCTTGGCATAGCCCTTGTAACCATCGGCCTGAAGGATACCGCTGGCATTAGCCAGATGGTCCAAGACATGCTCCTCCTTCCAGTCCGGTGCGAACCGATAGACGGCTCCAGGTGGAGCATCCCCCGCCCAAGGGCGCTGATCGCGCACATAGGCCTAGATCCGGCCTTGTCTGACGCCTTTGCCGAGCCCCTTGTCGCGCAATGACCGGTCTCGCACACGGATCGGCGTGTCATCCGCATGCAGCAGATCGCTGCCCATGATGTCTGCCTCAATCCGTTCGATCAGCGGCGACAGGGTCTTCATCGCGCGTCCGCACCAGCCCACAAGCGTGGTCTCGGGAATGTCCACGCCCATGCGGGCAAAGATCTGGTGCTGGCGATACAAACACATTTCTGCCCACAGCAGCTTTGTCCGTATTGTGTAAATTCGCCCATCAGAAACTGTGCAGTTGCAGCGAAAGTCCGTTTCGACGGGCTGCACCGCAGCAACCAAGGTCGCCGATCAAGGTCGGCTCAGGGCCGAAAGCGCTGATGGAAAAGGGGCTTACAACTGGGACGCCGCGCCTCGTCGGATAAGCGTTGAGATAACTAGACCTGCAGAAATAGCTCAGCCCGTTTGACCGCGATTTGTTCGGCGCTAATTTCTTCGTTAGCTTCATCGCGCCAACTTGATCTTATCCAGAGTCCAGAAATGAACCAACATGAGTTAATATTGCGTCGGACAGCCAAGAACGTCGATCAGGAACTTCCTGAACTGCTTGACGATGGGTCTGGCAAAACTGCCAAACCTTCATTCTCTGATCGCGCTCGGCAATGGGTGGTCGGCCTGGTGGCTTCTGCCTTCCTCGGGGCGCTCTGGAGTGATTACGCGCTTGCCCAACAAGTTACTAGAGGCGGTCCTGAGACCATCGCGGTAAGAAGTGCCAGCGCTGTCGTCCAGTGGGATGAGGCGACAGTGTTCATTGATCCGGTGGGAAGCCAGGCGCAATACGCACCATATGGCCGACCTGACATCGTTGTCCTAACACGCGCAGATCCCACTCACCTGAGTATTGATACAATGATTGGCATGTTGCGCCGCGATACGGTGGTTCTCGCACCACAGGTTGTGATCGACCGACTTCCTCTGATGATTTCAAACAACGTGATTGCGCCCTTTGAAGCTGGGATGACGCAAGTCGTGGAAGGCATCACGTTCAAAGCGCTTGCCGCCTCCGCAACCATTCCGCACGGTACCCAAGTGTACCAACGCGAGCGCGGCGACATCGGTGTTCTGATGGAAGCTGACAACGTGCTCATTTATTTTTGACAGATGTGTTAATCGCGGCTTTGTCGTCATCGAGTGAACTCACCTCTACTCGTTTTTCACTTGCAGCGAATGTCCGAAATGAATTTCCTCGCCGCAGTAGGTAGGCTACCGGAGAACGGCCGGTAATGGGATGTGGTGTAGACCTCGGCGACTTTGAGATCGTTGGAGGAGGCCTGGTTCGAGGACTACACTCGGGTCACTTATCGGCGCTGATTCGAACACTGCGAGGCAGCCAGTGAAGAGCCGAACATCTCAGCAAGCCCAAGGAAATTGGTTGCGATCCAGACAAGGTCTTGGCCGCAGCCTCAAAACGCAGCGAGTTGCAAATGAACTTAATGCATGACCTTCGCTTTAGGCGGATGCGAACTTTACGGAAATTCGTCGCCGTCCACTCCTCAGTCCACAACCATTTCAACGCGGAGCGCCATCTCTATTCGCGCAATGACTTTAAGCTCAACCGCGCCGCTGCTCTAACCGAGTCGCGTCAACTTTGTTCAGCATAGGTTCCGACGTGTGGCGGCAAACTGGGTCGTGTCGCGAAGGTGGTAGAAATTTGAAGGTTGCGTAATCTCCGGGTGACTTAAACCCACCCAACCGGCGGCAGCAACCGCCAGGGAGATCACGCTATGACCAACAATAACGACACCGCTCCGCTTACGCTACTTGCCAATGAAGCCGGCTATGATCCCATCGAAGATCGCCTGCGAGAGAATATCCGCGCCACGATCGAGGCCGTTTTTGAAGAGGAACTGGAGGCGTTTCTGGGACGCTGCCGTTATGACCGCGGCACAGCTAAGCCCAAGGGCTATCGGCACGGTCATCGAGAACGCCAGTTGACCGGCACGTTTGGGACCGAGACGATAAGCGTGCCGCGCGCCCGGGCTGTTGATGAAGCCGGCAAGACCACGGAATGGCGATCAAAGGCGCTGCCGCGTTACCAGCGGCTGACCAAGAAGGCCGAAGCCCTCATCGCTTCGGTCTATCTGGCCGGCACCAACACGCGGCGCGTAAAGCGTGCGCTGTATGGGCTGTTTCAGGGTGCCGTGAGCAAGGACGTGGTCAGTCGTGCGTGGCGCAAGGTGAAGGTCGACTGGGACGCCTGGGTGGCGCGCGACCTGGCTGACGAAGACATCGTCCGTCTGATTTTGGATGGCACAGTCATCAAGACCCGGTTGGACCGAAAGGCTACGAACATCTCGGTTCTGGCGGCCATAGGGGTGCGCCGGGACGGTCAGAAGGTGCTGCTATCCATCAAGAATATGGGCGGAGAGAGTAAGGCAGCTTGGGGCATGTTTCTTGGTGATCTCGACGCACGCGGTCTGAAGCAACCGGAATTTGTCCTTGTTGACGGAGCCCCAGGGCTTGAGGCTGCGCTGGTCGCACTCTGGGGCGAGGCGCTGCCGATCCAGCGTTGCACGGTTCACAAGCACCGCAACCTTCTCGGCCATGCCCCAAAGCACATGCATGACGAATTGAGCGAGGATTACCGTGACATGATCTATGCCGACAGCGCGGCGGAGATCGAGAAGCAGCGGAAGGTATTCTTGGGCAAGTGGCGCCTGAAATGTCGTGCGGTCGCTGACAGCTTGGAAGAGGCCGGAGACCGGCTGTTCACCTTCACGCGTCTGGACCCATCGCAGTGGAAATCCGCACGCACCACCAATGCAATTGAGCGCTTAAACGAGGAATTCCGCCGTCGCATCAAGACCCAGACCGTGCTGCCCTGCGCCGAAACGGTGCCAATGCTTCTTTGGGCACTGATGGCATCGGGCCAGATCCAAATGCGAAAAATAGATGGCTGGGAAACCTTGGCTCAGCCTATCGCCCCGATCAGCCTTGACCTCGCGGCCTGATCAGGCCCAAATCCACATGCTCGGAGAACGCCGCTAGAGAGTTTCCACCACATTCGAGACACAACCGCAAACTGAGACTGGTTCGAATTAGTCTGACAGCACTTTTTTGGTATCGTTAGACGTCCGCGACCGGTTAGGGTCCCGCTACCGTCCGGCTTAGCCTTTGTCGGAATAATCTGAAATTCAACTCCATCGGAACCGCACATATGGCCCTTGTTTCAGACACTTCACCATCTTCAGCTGGAGCCGGTTCAAATGGTGGCCGTTCCCATTTTGCCGCCGGGGCAAAGCTGTCCGGTGACCTCACTGTGCCTGGCCTCATGGAACTGTCCGGCCATATTGACGGGAAAATCACAGCGGATTCGATCGTGATCGAGGCGAACGGATCCGCCATCGGCGAACTGCTTGCGGACAGCGTAGCCATCAAAGGTCGTTTCGATGGCAGCATCCTCGGTCAGGATGTCATATTGCACTCAAGCGCAAAAGTTTCTGGTGAAATTTTCTACCAGACCCTCACGATCGAGAATGGCGCTGAGGTGAACTCGTCGTGTTTCCGCCAAAACTCGTCCGAAACCGAGAAAGCAGGATCAGCTAGCTGAGCGGGTCAACTGAGGAATAGTGCAGGACGACAGTGATCACTGCCGCCTTCAGTGCGGCCACGGGCGCTGTCAGTCGAGCAGTAGGTAGTGAACCTCGGTCGGTTTGCAGTCGGCCCCATTAATCGGGATCATATCCTGAGGACAGGTTGACATAACCACTACGCAGTCGATTGTAGCGCGCAGCGTCACATAGTCTCCCGGCCTGCTGAGTGGCTCGCCCCAAATGATTTTACCGTCAGGCGCTACGGGAATGTTCATCCACAGGTTCAGTGGTGCCGGGCAGTCCGGCGCGCGCAAATCGAGCTGCGCCAATGCTACGTGCAAATTGTCGGTGCAGTTATCGTGATACTCCCGGCACCCCAGCATGCTGTACCGGTGCACATCGCACGCTGCGATGACGGTGTCATGACGACCGGGTGAGGTGTCCTCTTCCAGAAGCAGGATAGGCCGCCGCCGATTAGTGGTCAGTGCATCACCTTTGGCCGGAAATATCCCTTGAAGCGTTGCATGCAGATGCTCCATCGACATGAATTCGGACATGTCGTCGGCATTGAAGCACCAGGTGTCCACAACTTGTTGCCCGTGGGTATTGATGATCTGAATGGCCTTTCCTTTGGCAACACGGACCGCTCGACCTCGTCGGGCAGGGACCACTATAAGGTCTGTCGTCATGTCTTATCCTTTGGCATTGGCGGCGTCATCGTTTCGGTCTGCAAATTGTCACGTCCGATGTGGGGAGGGTCAAGATATATGCATGGGGCATTGCCAAGTTGCTCGGCTGGCATGACCAGACTATTTCAACATCATGAAGATCCTAACGAGTATGCTGCGCCTAAAGGGCTTCCGCTATCCTCGCGAGATCATCGCTTACGCTGTATGGGCCTACCACCGCATTTGAAGACATGCTTGCAGAACGGGGTTTGATCCTCAGCCGCGAAGCGGTCCGGTTGTGAGCCAATCGATTTGGTAGGCTTTTTACGAAATGCATCCGGCGGGTTTGTCCTCCACCGAGCGTCAAGTAGCATTGGGACGAGGTCGTGATCTATATCCGGTGGTGTGCCCGCATCGTGTGGTCCACAGCCGGACCGTCCAGCACGAATGGCTGGACTAATACATCATCAACAGCATCAAGGAGGCCCCGCGCTTTGCCACCCAGCGACTTGTCTTATGCTGAATATGGCTCCTGAGGTATGAAGGAGCCACTGCCCGTTAAAAGTGGGAGGATTACCCTTCAAGCAATGTTTCAAGTGTCAGGCTTTGGTTATTGCCTGATTGCCCTCCTTCATTTTCTGCGCCGCGGCGGTTGAACTTGCTTTTAAGCGGAAGCTGTCGTTTCCGGTCTCCAATATGTGGCAGCGGTGGGTCCGGCGGTGGAGGCGCGCGGGGGGAGGAGGAAGGGGCACATGGCTCAAATCTCAGTGGAAATTGCTCGTTTATCCGTCTTACTTTTGAGTTGAAATCATCACCCTCAGCAATTTTTCCGCGCAGCAAGCCTCCGGTTGACAGGGCGGCTATGCTTGCCTAGGCCTCACCCGTTATTACTCATCGGCGGTGAGTGCTAATTGAACTGAAAAGCGAACGAGGGAATCCCAAGATGGCATTTACACCACTTCACGACCGTGTGTTGGTTCGTCGCATTGAAGGCGAAGACAAGACTAAGGGCGGTCTGATCATTCCTGAATCCGTCAAGGAAAAGCCCGCAGAGGGTGAAATTGTTAGCGTCGGCGCAGGCGCACGCAAAGACAACGGTGAGATCATCGAGATGGGGGTCAAAGCTGGCGACAAGATTTTGTTCGGCAAATGGTCCGGCACAGAGATCAAGCTCGATGGCGAAGACATGCTGATCATGAAGGAAGGCGACATCCTCGGCATCATGTAATACCGGGTGGAGCCACATAGGCCCACCGCTTTCCCCAACTAAACTAATTCTAAGGAGCACATGAAAATGGCTGCTAAAGACGTCAATTTCGGCACCGACGCACGCAATCGTATGCTGCGCGGCGTGAACATCCTCGCTGACGCTGTTAAGGTCACTCTGGGTCCAAAGGGCCGCAACGTTGTTCTGGACAAGTCCTTCGGCGCACCGCGCATCACGAAGGACGGTGTAACTGTCGCCAAAGATATCGAACTGGAAGACAAGTTCGAGAACATGGGCGCGCAGATGGTCAAGGAAGTCGCTTCCCACACCAACGATGAAGCCGGTGACGGCACCACGACCGCAACGGTTCTGGCACAGGCCATCGTCCGCGAAGGCATGAAGTCCGTCGCCGCTGGCATGAACCCGATGGACCTGAAGCGCGGCATCGACCTGGCAACGGTCAAAGTCGTCGAAGCGATCAAGGCAGCTGCACGTCCGGTCAACGACAGCGACGAAGTTGCACAGGTCGGCACGATCTCTGCCAACGGCGAAGCTGAAATCGGTCGTCAGATCGCTGACGCGATGCAAAAAGTCGGCAACGAGGGTGTCATCACCGTCGAAGAGAACAAAGGCCTCGAGACTGAGACCGATGTTGTTGAAGGTATGCAGTTCGACCGCGGCTACCTGTCGCCTTACTTCACCACCAACACCGAGAAGATGACAGCAGAGCTGGATGACGTCATCATCCTGCTGCACGAGAAGAAACTGTCGTCCCTGCAGCCAATGGTTCCCCTGCTGGAATCCGTGATCCAGTCGCAAAAGCCACTGCTGATCATCTCGGAAGACGTCGAAGGCGAAGCTTTGGCGACGCTGGTCGTCAACAAGCTGCGCGGCGGCCTGAAGATCGCTGCTGTGAAGGCACCGGGCTTTGGTGATCGTCGTAAGGCCATGCTGCAGGACATCGCAATCCTGACCGGCGGCCAGGTCATCTCTGAAGATCTGGGCATGAAGCTGGAAAACGTGACCATCGACATGCTGGGCTCTGCCAAGCGCGTGACGATCACGAAGGACACCACCACCATCATCGACGGTGCTGGCGAAAAGGCCGAGATCGAAGCACGGGTCAACCAGATCCGCGGCCAGATCGAAGAGACCTCTTCTGATTACGACAAAGAGAAGCTGCAAGAGCGTGTTGCTAAGCTGGCTGGCGGCGTTGCTGTCATTCGCGTTGGCGGCATGTCCGAAGTCGAAGTGAAAGAGCGTAAGGACCGCGTCGACGACGCCCTGAACGCAACACGCGCTGCTGTGCAAGAAGGCGTCGTCGTTGGTGGCGGTGTTGCTCTGGTGCAGGCTGGCAAGTCGCTTGACGGTCTGAAGGGTGCGAACTCTGACCAGGACGTCGGCATCTCGATCATCCGCAAGGCGCTGGAAGCACCGCTGCGTCAGATCGCCGAAAACTCCGGCGTTGACGGTTCGGTTGTTGCTGGCAAGATCCGCGAAAGCACCGATCCGACCTTCGGCTTCAACGCGCAGACCGAAGAATATGGCGACATGTTCAAGTTCGGCGTCATCGACCCTGCAAAAGTCGTGCGCACCGCGCTGCAAGACGCAGCATCGGTCGCTGGCCTGCTGATCACCACCGAAGCTATGGTTGCTGATCGTCCGTCGAAAGACAGCGGCAACGGCGGCGACATGGGCGGCATGGGCGGAATGGGCGGCATGGGCGGCATGATGTAAGAAACATTTAGGCCATCTGGCCTGAATGATTTCGGTGGGGGTGCGGGGTTTGCTTGCAAACGCCAAAGCCCCCACACATCGCCGAACAGACGCTTTACCGATCTGAACGTTACAAAAGACGGGCCCGCAGTGCAGACTGCGGGCCCGTTTTCGATCTTAGGCTTCAGTTGCGCGCCGCATTTGGACATCGGCGCAGTGGCTGGGTTCCCGTGGGTAGCAGCAAAAGCAGCGCTATGGCCCGCAGGGGCGCCCCACTATGCTGGATTGCAATGCATCGGCGATCGACCTGTTGCGCGGGTCGCCCGCGATCACAGTTGTCAGCGCCATGCGCTTGCTTGCGTACATCGCGCGGTCGGCGGCCTTTTCAATGTCCTGTATGGTATCCCCGTTATCGGGATAGCGGGCGATCCCCATGGCGGCCGATAGCTGCTGGACCCGTTCGCCCGGAAGTATGACGCTATGCTGTGCAAGCGTGGTGGCAATCGCCTCTCCGATATCGCGCAGAACGTTTGTCGAATGAACATGCAGGGCCAGCAACGCAAATTCGTCGCCGCCGATGCGCGCCGCAACGTCGCGATCGCGCGAGTTTTCCTTGATGGCTCGCGCCAGCGTCTGGATCGCCTGATCGCCTGCCTCGTGCCCCAAGGCGTCATTGATGACCTTCAGGCCGTTCATGTCGATATAGAAAAGCGCAAACACCTTTCGTTGGGCGATGGCGTCCTCCATCATCCGGTGCAGGCCGCGGGCATTCAAAAGGCCGGTCATCGGGTCCGTTTCGACCTGTGTCGCCAGCACCTGATTTTCCTGCTCTAACCGTATTTTTTGCAGGTGAAGCCGTTTCGCCCTTTGCAGATTGCTGCGGTGGGCCGTTGTCATATTTGCGAACCCCGTTTTGATCCGCAGCGTTTCCACCAGCTTTACCGCGATAAGATCATGGGATTGGAATGCACCGCCCAGCCGCCAGCCGCAGGCCGTCAGTCCTTGGCCCGCTTCAGTCTGCATCGCGAACCTGATCTGCGCTGTACTGCCAAAGCATGCCGTCAACTTGCGCTTTTCACGCGGGGCATTCAAAACCCAATCCAAGAACGTATCCCCGGCCTGTAGCGCAAACGAACTGCGCGCTAGATCGTTTCCCGCAACAACATGCAGGCCCCGGTTCAGCACGACGCATGGTTCAGAGCTGAAGGACAGCATCGTTTCGATCAGGCGACGTTCCATAAGTCAGTCTGCGAAAAATTCAGACCCGGACGTCCGGGCATTTTCGTCAATCTGCAGCGCGACGACCACATGGCAATGGCTATCGTGGCGCGCGATGGACTTGTCGATTGTGACGTGGGCATAGCCGTTGCGGTCAGCGACCACGCGGCCAAAGACATTGGTCGTCATCATGCAAAGCGATGGACGGCCCGTCACCTTGTCGCCAAAGGGACAGCGCCCGGCGCGCATGATGATTTGGGTGCTATCTGCAGACACGACTTCAAAGTTGCCCCCGATCCGCGTTTTGAGGTCAAGCAAAACCTGCGCGAGTTGGTCGGGAGCGGCGCTGCCGGGGTCTGCGGGATAAAGGCCAGAGATTTCTTTCCCGATATGGCTGCCGACAGTACTGATAAAGCCTTCCGCATCTTGCAGCCCGATGATCGTTTCCAACAGTTCTGCCAGATCGCCGAGGACATTCGCAAAGAAATCCGGTTGGTTCAGTGATTGCGCTGATTGCGCTGTGGCTACATCGATCTTCTGTTCGAACATCTTGGCCATCCATATTTGCGTTGTGGCCTATCCTATGGCGGCAAACTTTAACGCCAGCTTAATTCCTGACCACAGATCAGGTTTGGCTGGGCAAATTGCAAAAGGCGCGCCATGGTGGCGTTATGCAATTTCCCGGCTTTATCCGTCCCGCCAGCTCTGGCGATATCCCCGCTATCGATGCGCTGCTCAAGGCGGCCTTTGGCGGCAGTGAGGAGGTCGCCCTTGTCCACGCGCTGCGCCGTGACGGGGTCATTCGGGGCGAGCAGGTGATCCCGCTAGGGGATGAAATCATTGGCTATTATGCGCTATCTGCAATGAAGTCCCCGGCGGGCTGGCTTTGCCTTGCGCCTGTCGCAATTGCGCCCGGCTGGCAGGGCCGCGGGCATGGGCGGCGGCTGGTGTCGCAGCTTGCGGCATGGGCGGATCAGACGCAGACTGTGATCGCTGTGCTGGGCGCGCCTGCATTTTATGCCAAGGCGGGGTTTGTCGCCGCTGCGGCCGCTGCGCTGACATCGCCCTATCCAGTGGCGCAAACCTTGCTGGCCGGGGCAGGGGGCAAGGTCCCGCAGCAAAAGCTGATCTATCCGGCAGCTTTCGGCAAAGGCCCGACTGCTCCGAAAAACGCGTCTGCCTAGCGAATGATCGGCTCTAACGGGTCGTAAAGCATCATACCTGCTTCGCCCCAAGCCGCTTGGATCAGCGCATCAGGCTTGACGTGCATATCTTGCGCCTGATCCTTTGTGACCCACCGGCGATGCGTGACGATCCCTTCAGGATCGGCCCAATCGGGGTCTAGGGTGCCCTGCGTGATGTTGGCATGAAAGTAGATGTCGATCTGGTGGAAATCACGCTCTACATCGTGGAATTCGTTCACAAGGCATGGGGCGCCGACGCAAATCGTCAGTCCGGTTTCCTCGAACACTTCTCGGATCAGGTTATCGTGTAGGCTGGCGTGGGCCTCGACTCCGCCGCCGGGCGCGCACCACAGGTCGGTCCGCTCGGCATAGGCGTTGACCAGCAACAGGCGATCCTGATGCAGAATAACGGCGCGGACAGCGGTGCGGGGCGGGCGTGACATAGCGGCAACCTGACCTGCGGCGCAAGTTTGTGCAAGCGCTGGACTAGGACTTTGCCGCAGCGGTGCTATCTAGGGCGGATGAAATATATCACCTTGATGATGCTTGTGTTGTTGACGGCCTGTGCGCGCGGCGGACCCGTCGTTGCGCAATCGCGCGAATGCGTTGTGCTGCTGCATGGGCTTGCGCGCAGTGAAATCAGCCTGACCCCGATGCAGCTTTATCTGGAAGGGAAAGGCTATTTCGTCGTCAATCGCGGCTATCCGTCGACCGAAGACCCCATCCAGAAGTTAGTCGCCGAGAACGTGGGGCAGGATATCGCCGCCTGCGGTGATCGGCGTGTGAATGTGGTCACGCATTCGATGGGCGGCATCCTGATCCGCGCCTATTTGGCCAATCACCACCCGGAAAACCTAGGCCGTGTCGTCATGCTGGCCCCCCCAAACGAGGGGTCCGATCTGGTCGACGTTTTTGGGACGTGGGAGCCGTTCAAATGGATTAATGGTCCGGCAGGGCTGCAGCTTGGTACCGATCCGGACAGCTTTCCGAATGAACTGCCGGGGGCAGAGGGATATGAGCTGGGCATTATCGCAGGATCGCGCAGCTTGAACCCTGTCTATTCGGCGGTCATTGACGGCGGTGATGATGGCAAGGTCAGCGTTGAAAGCACGCAATTGGCAGGCATGCAGGACCACATCGTGCTGCCCGTGACGCATACCTTTATGATGAACAATCCGCTGGTCATGGCGCAGGTGCTAGCGTTCTTGCAAAGCGGCAGCTTTGATCGCGGGCTCAGCCTGACCGGGGTGATCTTTGGCGACGAATAATATCAGGTTTTCGTTGAAAAGCTGATGCCTCCGGCGGGAGTTTTTCCGGCAAGGTGAATGGGGGCGTGCGTGTCTGCACAAAAGGCCGTGCGCGGGTGGCGCGGCCTTTTGCGGCGTTTTATATTCAGCCTTGCTTGGCTTCGAGGGCAGCAATGCGCGCGGACAGGGCCGCGTTTTCTTCGCGCGCTTTTTGCGCCATTGTGCGCACGGCGTCGAATTCTTCGCGGGTGACCAGATCGCGGTCAGCCAGCCAGCGGTCCATCATGGATTTCATGGCGTTGTTCGCCTCATCCTTTGCCCCTTGGGCGACGCCCATGGCGTTGGTCATCAGGCTGCTGAGGTCGTCGAAAATCTTGCCCTTGGGTTGCATCGGGTTTCTCCATCCGGTTGCGGGGCACAGCCCCGTTTCCCTTCCTATATGGTGTTGTGATGGCTGGGCTGCAAGCGGGCGGTTGACTTCGCCGATGCTGCACCACAGGAATAGCGTCATGTTGGCTGCCATTCCCTTTCCCGATATCTCGCCCGAGATTTTCTCGGTCACGCTATTTGGCGCGACCTTTGCGCTGCGCTGGTATGCGGTGTCCTATATCGTGGGGATCGCGATCGGGTACCGTATGATTGCTGGGGCCCTTAAACGGCCCGCGCTGTGGCGGGGCGAGCCGCCAATCGCGCCGGCGCGCCTAGAGGATTACCTGACTTATATCGTCATCGGTGTGATTGTGGGCGGACGGCTGGGCTACTGTCTGTTCTATCAGCCGGGATATTACCTGACGCATCCACTGGAAATTCCGGCGATCTGGACCGGCGGCATGTCGTTTCATGGCGGCTTTTTAGGGGTCGTTCTGGCGGTCATCGTCTTTGCCCGCCGTAACGGTGTGGCGCTTGGGTCGATGGCCGATGTGACGGCGCTGGCCGCGACGCCTGCCATTTTGTTGGTGCGGATTGCGAATTTTATCAACGACGAACTGTGGGGCCGGCCAACAGACCTGCCGTGGGGTGTCGTGTTTCCATCTTCGGCAGCGCAGGATTGCGCCGGTGTCGTCGGCCTATGTGCACGGCACCCAAGCCAGTTGTATGAATCCGCGCTTGAAGGTCTGGTACTGGGCGCGCTGCTGTTGTTCCTCGTCTACCGGCGGGGCGCGTTGAAGTTCCCTTGGCTGACGACGGGCGTCTTTTGTGCGGGCTATGCGCTCGTGCGGTTCATGCTGGAATTTGTGCGCCAGCCGGATGCGCAGTTTCGCGGCACGGATAACCCGCTAGGCTGGGCGCTTGATTTCGGCGATTGGGGCCTGACGATGGGGCAATGCCTGTCGCTGCCGATGTTCCTATTTGGGGTCAGCCTGATCGTGCTGTCGCGCCGACGGTGAGCCTTGCTGCGCAGCTACGCGCGCGGATAGCGCAAAGCGGGCCGATGACGCTGGCCGATTACATGGCCGCCTGCCTGCTGGACCCGGCGCATGGGTATTATGCGACCCGCGACCCTTTCGGCGCTGGGGGCGATTTCATCACCTCGCCCGAGATTAGTCAGATGTTTGGGGAAATGATTGGCCTGTGTCTGGCGCAGACCTGGCTGGATCAGGGATCGCCCGCCCCCTTTACGCTGGCAGAGGCGGGGCCGGGGCGCGGCACGCTGATGGCGGATATTCTGCGCGCCACGCGCGGTGTGCCGGGGTTCCTTGACGCGGCGCAGGTGCATTTGATCGAGGCTTCTGCAACCTTGCGTGCTGCGCAGGCAGAGCGCGTGCCGGGGGCGATCTGGCTTGATCACGTGGACCAACTGCCGCAGCAGCCGCTGCTGTTCGTCGCGAACGAGTTCTATGACGCGCTGCCGATCCGCCAGTTCCGCCGCGACGGGGCAGGGTGGCGCGAAGTCGTTGTCGGGCTGCAAGGTGATCAGCTGGCCTTTGGCGTGACTGACCCCGCGCCGCTGGCGGCGTTGGCGCACCGGATTGCGGATACCGAAGACGGTGATCTGGTCGAGGTTTGCCCCGCATTGGCACCTATCACCGCAGCCATCAGCGCAGCTATCGCCGCGCATGGCGGGGCGGCGCTGATGATCGACTATGGTGACTGGACGTCGCTGGGCGATACCTTTCAGGCGGTGCAGGCGCACCGCGTGACGGACCCGCTGGCGGACCCCGGACAGGCGGATCTGACGGCGCATGTCGATTTTGCCGCGTTGGCCGCCGCAGCTGCGCCAGCCAAGCATACCCGCCTGACGCCGCAGGGCGTGTTCCTGGAGCGCCTTGGGATTACGCAGCGTGCGCAAGCGCTGGCGGCTGGGCTGTCCGGCCCGGCGCTGGACGCGCATGTCGCCGCACATCGCCGCTTGACCCACCCTGCCGATATGGGCGACCATTTTAAGGTGATCGGGATTTATCCCGATGGCGCTACCCCACCACCGGGACTGACCGCATGACACTGGATATCATTACTGCACCCTTGCTGGACCCTGTGCGCCACGGGTTCTTTACCCGAGTTGGCGGGGCATCTTCGGGTGTATTTTCTGGGCTGAACTGCGGTTTTGGCAGTAGCGATCAGTCGGACATTGTTGCGATCAACCGGGGCCGCGTTGCGGACGCGATGGGTGTTGCGCATGACGGGCTGGCGGGGGTGCATCAGGTGCATTCCGCCGATGTCGTCGCTGTAACCGCCGCGCCTGTGAATAAACCCAAGGCCGATGGTCTGGTCACGGCCACGCCGGGCGTTGCCCTGTCGGTGCTGACCGCCGATTGCCAGCCGATCCTGTTTGCCGACCCGGTGGCGGGTGTCATCGGGGCCTGCCACGCAGGCTGGCAAGGCGCGCTGGACGGCGTCATCGATGCGACCGTCAAGGCGATGGAAGCACTGGGCGCGCGCGCCGCTGATATTCGCGCGGTTATCGGGCCAACCATCAGCCAGCGCGCTTACGAGGTCGGGCCAGAATTCCGCGACCGCTTTATGGCGCTGGACGCGAGCGCTGAGCGTTTCTTTGTCGCGGGGCAGGGGGATCGCCTGCATTTCGACTTGCCCGCTTACGGCCTTTACCGTTTGCGCGGTGCGGGCGTGGGGCAGGCCGAATGGACGCGGCACTGCACCTATGCTGATCCTGCGCGATTCTTTTCCTATCGTCGCAGCGTGCATAGCAAAGATCCGGACTATGGCCGCCTGATCGCAGCGATTTCGCTGTAATCGGGCGCAAATGCGGCGGGCGGCGGCCTAGATCCCGCCTTGATCTGCGCAACAATGCGCGCCTTTATAAGGTGATTGGCGCTGCTACCGCGCACAATCCTGTTAAAAGCTTGAGGTTTCCGCCTGCGCAACAATGCGGCCCTATTCGCCGGGATTAGCGCTGCATTTTTATTTGGAAACCGCGTGAATGGCCCAATTTGTGCCGCAGCCCGGGGTGACAGTGGTCCTATCAGCTGCAGTACCTGCAGCCACACAAACACTCAGAGGACCACCCCATGACAATGCAAAAGCGCAGGATGACCAACATGATTTCCGAGGCCGAGGCCTGCACCACCAAGATGCCTTGGGAGCGTGGATTGCGCCGCCAAGCAATGATTTCCCGGCGACTGGACACTGAAGAGCGCAAGGTCAAAGTGACCCTGCCGCCGATGCCCGCTGGCATCAGCCTGGCCAGCTAAAACTGACCCATTCCCCGGCCGCTGGGTTTTCCCTGCCTGCGGTCCGACGATCCCGCGCGGTTCACCCCTCTGGCTGCGCGGGTTTTTCATGTTTCCGGCAGCGCTGCGGTCCGCCGCTGACCGATGTCATGATGTGATCACTTCAAATTTAACTGTGATGGGCGGCACCTGCTGCCATCGGTTGCTTGTCTGGCAGGCTGGCAGGGCCGAGGGGCCGTTGATTCGGCCCAAAATAGGGCTTGAATGGCCCAGATTGTGGCGTCACTGATCCGCGATCGTGGACAATCACACGTTTAATTAACTGATTAGTAGTTAATTAAGGGCGTTTGAGAAAACACTTTGACAGCCCCACCCCTTTTTTGACACAATTAGGACAACAGCAACGATCTCCTCAGATGTTGTCGGTGGGGCCGGCAGATGATGTGACAAACCGCAAGGTAGTGCACATGACTCTAAAGACTCCTACTGCCGCCGCAGGCCTCGCGGCGGATCGCTATACTAATCCGGTGTCCTCAGACCGGATCGCTAGTCCAGATGGGCAACCTAGACGCGTGATGCCTCTCATGCGTCGGTACGAGGTTGCCCACCTGACGACTTCCTTAGAAACCCATGAATTTCACCGCCTTGCGCCGGCTAGTCCCGTGTTCGAAGACTGCTTTGGCGCGCTTGGTCGCGGCGCAATCCTGCAAACTGATTCCGGACCGCGCGCAGTCGAGGATCTATGGCCCGGCGACCGCATTTTGACGGTCAGCCATGGCATGCAGACTCTGCAATGGCGCGGCCAGATGCAGATCGTGCCGCGTAGCACGCAAATGCGCCCTGAAATCGGCACCATGGTCCGCATCACGTCAGAGGCGATGGGCCTGTCCCGCCCGGCGCAGGATTTGGTGCTGGGGCCAACCGCCCGCATCGCCCACCGCGCCCCCGGCACCCAGCGTCTCACCGGGGACGAGGTTGCCTTTGTCCCCGCGCGTGACTTCGTTGATCATTGCAGTGTGATCGCGCTGCAACCAATCGCGCCGGTGCACGCCTATCAGCTGGGCTTTGCCGACCATGCCGCCGTCAGCGTCAACGGGATAGAGGTCGAAACCCTGCATCCCGGCCTGCCGCATCAGCTGAACCTGCGCGGCGAAACGGCAGCGACGCTGATGGCGCTGTTCCCGCATAAATCGACGCTGTCTGACTTTGGCCCATTGCTGCACCCTCGCATCGCCCTGCGCGATCTAGACCTGTTCAGCGCCGCTTGACGCAGATCAAGGCGGGCGGCGGGGCTGTGTCCCATAGTCATCGTGCAAGGCTGGGCCGTGCGGCCCCGCCTGCATGATGCATGGGAGCAGACAGATGATTACAATCAACACCGTCGCCACGCCCGGACAGTTGGAATGCCGCGTGTCCGGCCACCTGACGCAAGCAGATTACGAGGACACGCTGTCGCCTGCCCTAGAGCAGGCATTTTCGACGTCGGACACGCTGCGTGTGCTTGTCATCATCGACAATGATTTGAGCGGCATGGACGCCGGTGCCGTCTGGGAAGATACCAAGTTGGGGCTGGCGCATTGGCGCGGGTTTGACCGTCTGGCCGTTGTCACCGATCTGGGATTCGCCCGTGTAGGTGTTCGCGCTTTTGCGCCGCTGATGCCATGCCCCGTGCAGGTCTTTGCCCACGTCGATATCGATGCAGCGCGCCTGTGGTTGCGCGAATCCCTTGGCACGATCCACGCACAAGAGCTTGCCCCCGGCACGATGGAGTTATGCCTGCTGGGAGAGGTCGATGCAGACGCCTACACCCGCGCGAACGAGGCTTTGGCTGCCCATGTCACGCAGGGCGAAGAGTTCCGCCTCTTGCTGGACGTGCGCGGGTTCGATGGCTGGCAGGGTCCAGCCGCAATGGCAGCGCATCTGCGCACGGTCATGGCCCACGCCGGGCAAGCCAAGCGTATCGCCATCGTCGGCGCGTCGCATTGGCAGCACGCGGCAGAGCTGATCGGCAAGCGCGTATTGGCGGCCAAGGTTAACTACTTTGACTCCGATAAATACGCCGAGGCCCGCGAATGGGTGCTGGGCACCAAGGCGGCTTAAGCGTCTTTCGCCAGCCGCGCTTCAAGCACCTCAAAGGGGACGCCGGGTTCATCCTTGGCGCCCCGGATGACCAAAGACGTCTTAACGCTGGCCACATTGGGCGCGCTGGTCAGCTCTTCGGTCAGGAACCGCTGGAAAGACCGCAGGTCAGGCGCGACGCATTTGAGGATGAAGTCCACCTCGCCGTTTAGCATGTGACACTCGCGCACCAGCGGCCAGCCTTTGCAGCGGCCTTCAAAGGCGCTCAGATCCGCCTCTGCCTGACTGACCAGCCCGACCATCGCAAAAACCTGCACTTCAAAGCCCAGCTCGCGCGGGTCGATGTCGGCGTGATAGCCGCGGATGTAACCTTGCTCTTCCAGCGTGCGAACGCGGCGCAGGCAGGGCGGGGCGCTGATGCCGACGCGCTTGGCCAATTCAACGTTGGTCATGCGTCCGTCGGCTTGCAGCTCGGCAAGAATCATACGATCAATCTCGTCGAGTTTGGCGCCTGGCATAATCTTCGGTCCTCTTGCGAATTTTGCAATTCATACGCGGTCGCTGCGGTGGGCGCAATAATATAACAAACCTGCGCAACAACTGACAACGCGCAGTGGGTTTTCACGGTGCCGCCGCGCGCCTATATCCACACCAAAGCCATCAGGAGGCATCCCATGACGGATCGCAACACACATACCAAGGTCTTGATCGTAGGCTCCGGCCCCGCCGGATATACCGCCGGCGTCTATGCCAGCCGCGCGATGCTGGAACCCATGCTGATCCAAGGGATCGAGCCGGGCGGCCAGCTGACCACCACAACCGAGGTCGAAAACTGGCCCGGCGATACCGAAGTGCAGGGCCCCGACCTGATGGTCCGGATGGAGGCACACGCCCGCGCCATGGGCACGAACATCGTGCATGACATCGTGACCTCGCTCGATCTGTCCAAGCGTCCCTTTACGGCGACCTGCGACAGCGGCGCGGTTGTCACGGCGGATGCGGTTATTCTGGCGACTGGCGCGCGCGCCAAATGGCTGGGCCTGCCGTCCGAGGAAAAGTTCAAGGGCTTTGGCGTCAGCGCCTGCGCCACCTGTGACGGCTTCTTTTATCGTGGTCAGGAAATCGTCGTCGTCGGCGGCGGCAACACCGCCGTCGAAGAGGCACTATTTCTGACGAACTTCGCGTCCAAGGTCACGCTGGTCCACCGCCGCGATACGCTGCGCGCGGAAAAGATCTTGCAGGACCGCCTGCTCAAGAACCCCAAGATCGTCACGTTGTGGCACCATGCGGTCGAAGAAGTCATCGGCACCACCAGTCCGCTGGGCGTCGAGGCCGTGCGCGTCAAACATGTCGAGACCGGAGAGATCACTGAAATCCCTGCAAAGGGTCTGTTCATCGCGATCGGCCATGCCCCGGCGTCGGAATTGGTGAAGGATCAGCTGGAAACGCACAACGGCGGCTATGTCAAAGTAGAGCCCGGCACGACCCGCACCGCAATTCCCGGCGTCTTTGCGGCCGGCGATTTGACCGATCATATCTACCGCCAGGCTGTCACCTCGGCCGGGATGGGCTGCATGGCCGCATTGGACGCAGAGCGATTCTTGGCGGAACACGGTGAAGCGGAACGCGAGGATGTGACGCTGCCCCTAGGCTACGGCGCGGAAGAACCCGCCGAATAACATCCGCAACTGGCCCCCGCCAAAGGGTGGTGGGCCAGCTTGACGCCGCGCCGCGCCGTTCTGCTATTGGCGCGTTTTTCGGAATAATGTTCCCGTAATCGGGGCAATATTGATCCATTGCGCCCCGAGTTATTTCGAATCTTCGTGCAGGTCTTGATACTGCCACGATTCCATGTTTCGGAAGCTACCTAATTGAAACGACATTTTTACAGGTCTGCCCATGCCTCAGAATCTCTCGCCGGTCCCCGAACTCTATGTCTCTCCTGACAGTGCGCAAAAGCTGAAGCAAGAGGCAGGCGAGCTGATTAGTCACGACCTGACATCTCGTCAGATTTGCGACCTAGAGCTGCTGATGAACGGTGGTTTCTATCCGCTCAAGGGCTTCCTGCCCGAAGCCGATTACGATTCCGTCGTGTCCGACATGCGCCTTGCCGATGGCAAGCTGTGGCCAATGCCGATCAACTTGGACGTATCGCAAAAGTTTGCCGATACGATCGAGCTGGGCACGGATATTGCCCTGCGCGACCAAGAGGGCGTGATCCTTGCGACCATGACCGTCACCGACAAATGGGTGCCGAACAAGTCGCTAGAGGCCGAGAAGGTTTTTGGCGCTGATGATTCTGCGCACCCTGCTGTGAACTATCTGCACAACACCGCTGGCGCGGTCTATCTGGGCGGCCCGGTCACCGGGATCCAGCAGCCTGTGCACTATGACTTCCGGTCCAAGCGCGACACCCCGAACGAGCTGCGCGCCCTGTTCCGCAAGCTGGGTTGGCGCAAGGTCGTCGCCTTCCAGACTCGCAACCCGCTGCACCGCGCGCATCAGGAACTGACGTTCCGCGCCGCGAAAGAAGCGCAAGCTAACCTGCTGATCCACCCTGTTGTCGGCATGACCAAGCCGGGTGACGTGGACCACTTTACCCGCGTGCGCTGCTACGAGGCGGTCCTGGACCAGTACCCCCAGTCCACGACGACCATGTCGTTGCTGAACTTGGCCATGCGTATGGCTGGCCCACGCGAAGCTGTCTGGCACGGCCTGATCCGCGCCAACCACGGTTGCACCCACTTCATCGTTGGCCGTGACCACGCTGGCCCCGGCAAAAACTCTGCCGGTAAGGATTTCTACGGCCCCTACGATGCGCAGGAGCTGTTCAAAAAGCATGAAGAAGAGATCGGCCTGGAAATGGTCGACTTCAAGCACATGGTCTACGTGCAGGAAAAGGCGCAATACTATCCTGCGGACGAAGTCCCCGAAGGTGGCACCGTGCTGGATATCTCCGGCACCGAACTGCGTCGCCGTCTGGCCGAAGGTCTGGAAATCCCTGAATGGTTCTCTTTTCCGCAGGTCGTGTCAGAGCTGCGCCGCACCCGTCCGGCCCGCAACAAGCAGGGCTTTACGGTGTTCTTCACCGGCTTCTCTGGCTCTGGCAAATCCACCATCGCGAACGCGTTGATGGTCAAGCTGATGGAAATGGGCGGCCGTCCGGTCACGCTGCTTGATGGTGATATCGTTCGTAAGAACCTGTCGTCTGAACTGGGCTTTTCCAAAGAGCACCGCGACCTGAACATTCGCCGCATCGGCTATGTCGCGTCGGAAATCACCAAGAACGGCGGCATCGCCATCTGTGCGCCCATCGCGCCCTATGCGACCACCCGCCGCGCCGTGCGTGAAGATATCGAAGCTTTCGGTGCCTTCATCGAAGTCCACGTCGCCACGTCCATCGAGGAATGTGAACGCCGGGACCGCAAGGGCCTGTACAAGCTGGCCCGCGAAGGCAAGATCAAGGAGTTCACCGGTATTTCTGACCCCTACGACGTTCCAGAGACCCCTGAAATGCGGATCGAGACTGAGTCCACCGAAGTCGACAACTGCGCGCATCAGGTCATCCTAAAGCTGGAATCGATGGGCCTGATCACCGGCTAATCGCACGCGATTTTTAAAATACAAAAGGCCGGACCCTCGCGTCCGGCCTTTTTCTATGTCGCGCCCTGGGGGCTAAGCATCTTGCCAGATGACCCTAAGGGCGCAAAGGCAGCAGCCGAACGGGTTAGTGCAGCGTGACCAGCTGCATGTCATGCTCGTCTGCCAGATGGGTTGCAATGCCCTGACTGGCCACCAGCGCAACCTGTTCGCCCATGGTGTTATGCACCGCAAACAGTGTCTTCAGATCACCCGCCTGCGCGCGCACGTCATCGGGCAGATCGGCCGTCAGTACGGGCTTCAGATAGACGATATTTTGACCCAAAGATTGCAGATCGTTTTTCGTGAACATGGCTTATCCTTTCCGGATCTGTATTGTTTGTATAACGCGGTCGGGTTCGCTTCGGTTCAGATCAATGTGCAGCAGACCATTTTCAATAGTTGCGGCACCGACCTCTACCCCCTCTGCCAACACAAAAGAGCGTTGAAATTGCCGACCCGCGATGCCGCGATGCAGGAATACCCGCTCGCCGTTCTCTTCGCTTTGGCGGCCGCGCACGACCAGCGTTGAATCCTCGACCGTGATGGCCAGGTCATCCTCGGCAAAGCCAGCAACCGCCAGCGTAATGCGATACGACCGCTCAGAGGTCTGTTCGATGTTATACGGGGGGTAGCCGTCGTTACCCGTCTTGGCGGTGCGTTCCACCAAGCGTTCAAGCTGCTCAAACCCCAGCAGGAACGGATGTGTTCCCAAAGCCAGTTTCGTCATGCGGCACGTCCTTACCTTTAAGCGACATCTGCAAAGCGGTCCCGCGTTTGGCAACCGCTACATCCAATATGGGAACCTTTGCGTCCTGTCGCAAGTCACGGTCTTCGCTTGCGTTTACGGGACTGAAACCTCTAGGCGTTTTTGTCGAAAAGCGATAGGATTACAGCAACCCGGCACGGACGGCGATCCGCGCACAGATTGAAAGACCACCATGAATTCCTCTTCCCGCATGAGCGAGGCAGAGATCCTGACCATCGAAATCGCCGTCCTGCGCGGCGAGCATCGGGATCTGGATCTTGCAATCGCTGCTCTACAAGAACGTCACCCCGGTGATGTGCTGACGCTGTCGCGCCTCAAGAAAAAGAAGCTGTCGCTCAAAGATCTGATCGCCCGGCTCGAGGATCGCTTGAACCCTGATATCATCGCTTAAGGATTGGGCCCTTATAAGGCCCGTTACTTGCCGCTGCGTGCGCGCGCGGTATAAGGCAAATGCAACAGCACAAGGGGGACGTCATGGCAGACGTGCAGATCGGCATCATCATGGGCAGCCAATCCGATTGGCCCACCATGAAAGAAGCCGCCGACATCCTAGATGCGCTTGGTATCCCGTACGAGAAAAAGATCGTCAGCGCCCACCGGACGCCCGACCGGCTGTGGGATTATGGCAAAACGGCCGTTGATCGCGGCCTGCAGGTCATCATCGCCGGGGCAGGGGGCGCGGCCCATCTGCCCGGTATGATGGCGTCGAAAACGCGCGTGCCCGTGCTGGGCGTGCCGATCCAGACCCGCGCGCTGTCGGGTGTCGACAGCCTTTATTCCATTTTGCAAATGCCGCGGGGTTTTCCCGTCGGCACCATGGCGATTGGCGCAGCCGGCGCGGCGAACGCGGGCCTGATGGCCGCCGCGATCCTTGCGCTGCATGATCCCGCTTTGGCGCAGCGCCTTGACCAATGGCGCAGCGATTTGTCTGCCTCTATCCCGCAGGAGCCGATTGATGACTAAACCGCTTGCCCCCGGCGCAACCATCGGCATTTTGGGCGGCGGCCAATTGGGGCGTATGCTGTCCGTCGCGGCCGCGCGCCTTGGCTTTAAAACCTGCATCTTTGAACCCGCCGGCGACTGCCCCGCGTCCCATGTCGCGAACTTTCACATGCAGGCGGATTACGACGACACCGACGCCTTGACCCGTTTTGCGCAATCCTGCGACGTCATCACGTTTGAATTCGAAAACATCCCGACCGCCGCCCTTGATACGATCGAGGCGCTGCGCCCGATCCATCCGCCCCGCGCGGCCCTCGCGACCTCTCAGGACCGGCTGACCGAAAAGGCGTTTCTACAAGGCCTCGGTCTGACCACCGCGCCCTTTGCCGATATCACCGATGCGGCCAGCCTTGACGCTGCAATCGCCTCCATCGGTACCCCCGCGATCCTGAAAACCCGCCGCATGGGCTATGACGGTAAGGGACAGGCGCGCATCATGACGCCGGCTGACGCCGCGACTGCGCTGGCCGATATGAACGGCCAGCCTGCGATCCTTGAAGGTTTCGTCGATTTCACGCACGAGGTTTCCGTCATCGCCGCCCGCGGCCAAGACGGCGCAGTCGCCTGTTTCGATCCCGGACAGAACGTCCATCACAGCGGTATCTTGCACACCACCACGGTCCCAGCGACCCTGACGCCGACCCAGCGCACGGACGCCATCCTGATCGCCGCGCGTATCTTGAACGCGCTCGACTATGTCGGTGTCCTTGGCGTCGAACTTTTCGTGACGCCCAAAGCCCTTATCGTGAACGAAATCGCGCCGCGCGTGCATAACTCCGGTCACTGGACGCAAAACGGCTGCGCCATCGACCAGTTTGAACAGCACATCCGTGCGGTGGCGGGCTGGCCGCTGGGCGATGGGTCACGGCACAGCAACGTCACGATGGAAAACCTGATCGGCGACGACGTGGACCGCATCCCGCTGATCGCAAAAGAACCCGCCAGCCTGCACCTTTACGGCAAACCGCAGGCGCGCCCCGGCCGCAAAATGGGCCACATCAACCGCGTCACCGGCCCCGCGACATAATTGGCAGTTGGCCCACTTCATCTGGCCAAATAAACTCCCGCGCGGCGCGCTGAGGTTTTTCGCAACGCGGAAAACCTCACATCTGCTCGCCTGAATTAACCAATTAGCAACCATCACACCGCTACCTGTTAACCGTAGTTAATCTAAGGAGCGCGCATGGTTGCGATGGCCTATACCGTCGCTTTTGACGGCATCGATGCGCGTCTGGTGCAGGTGCAATGCGCGATTAGTCCCGGTCTGCCGGGGTTTTCTATCGTCGGCCTGCCCGACAAAGCTGTGTCAGAGGCGCGCGAGCGGGTCCGCGCTGCGCTGACGGCGATGGCGATCGCGCTGCCCAGCCAACGGATCAGCATCAACCTCTCCCCCGCTGATATGCCGAAAGAGGGTTCTCACTTTGACCTGCCCATCGCGCTGGCGGTCTTGGGGGCGCTGGACGTCGTTCCGCATGAAGAAGTCTCCGACCTTGTGGCGCTGGGCGAGCTGTCGCTTGACGGCACACTGGTCCCCGTCATCGGCGCGCTGCCTGCTGCAGTGGCGGCGGGTGACGGCGACCGATCCTTGATGTGCCCCGCCGCCTGCGGGGCAGAGGCGGCATGGGTCGACAGCGTCCGCGTCATCGCACCGACGTCCCTTGCGCAGGCCATCTCTCATCTGACCGGCCGCGCTGTCTTGGACCCCGCGGTGCCCGGCGATGTGACCCATGCGAGCGGCGCGCGCTGCCTGTCAGAAGTCAAAGGACAAGAACGCGCTAAGCGTGGCTTGGAAATCGCCGCGGCCGGGCGGCATCATATGCTGTTGGTCGGCAGCCCCGGTTCTGGCAAATCCATGCTTGCCGCCCGTATTCCCGGCATCCTGCCCGCCCTCACCCCGATTGAGGCGCTGGAGACGTCGATGATTCACTCGCTTGCTGGGCTTCTGGACGACGGCGGCATTTCCCGCACCCGCCCGTTTCGCGAACCGCACCACACTGCGTCAATGGCGGCCATCGTCGGCGGCGGGCGCGGCGCAAAGCCGGGAGAGATCAGCCTCGCCCACAACGGCGTGCTGTTCATGGACGAATTTCCCGAGTTCCCGCGCGCCGTTCTGGAAACCCTGCGCCAACCGATTGAAACCGGCGAGGTCGTCGTCGCCCGCGCCAATGCCCACGTCCGCTACCCCTGCCGCTTTATGCTGGTCGCCGCCGCGAACCCCTGCAAATGCGGCTATCTGGCCGACGCCGCCCGCGCCTGCAGTCGCGCGCCGATCTGCGGAGAGGATTATATGGGCCGGATCAGCGGCCCCCTGATGGACCGCTTCGATCTGCGGATCGAGGTGCCCCCCGTTGCCTTTACCGACCTTGATCTGCCGATGTCCGGCGACACATCAGCCGATATCGCAGCGCGTGTTGCCCAGGCCCGCGCGGTGCAAGTCGCACGCTACGACGGCCACGCGGGGATGTGGGCCAATGCCGATGCGCAAGGCGCTGTACTGGAACAAGTCGCGACCCCTGACGCAGAGGGCCGCGATTTGCTGCTGCGCGTGGCAGAGCGGTTCGGGCTGTCTGCCCGCGGCTACCACCGCGTCCTGCGGGTCGCGCGCACGATCGCAGATTTGGATGGATCAGTAGATGTGCGGCGCAATCATATCGCCGAGGCCGTGAGCTTTCGTCTGACTCTGACGAAGGAGGTCTAAGGTAGGCTGGCGTGCGGGAGGTGTTCCGAATTTTCGGATGAAAATTCGGTGCCTCCGGCGGGAGTTTATTTGGCAAGGTGAAGCTGGATCAACTCTGATACAGGGCCATGAAAGCGGGCCATGCGGCGGGATCGGCAACGGTTTTGTCCCGGCAGAAGGCATTGCAGAAGCCGAAGATGCGGCCGTCGATTTGCAGCAGGTGGGTGACAGGATCGCCGGAGTAGGGGCAAGTTGCGTTTTCTGCCGTGCCATCGGTGACGGGCGCGGCGGCGAGCGACGCGGGGCCGGGCCATGGGCGCGCAGAGCCATCGTATTCGAAAACGTCAGAGGTCTGGTTCGCGGCCAGCCCCATCGCGCGCCAGCGGCGCAGGGCCGGATCGGCCAGATGGGCGGCGACATAGGCTTTCGTGGTGGGGCGCGTGTCAAAGCCGTAGTTGGCCAGTCGCACGGCCATGGGGGCGAATATCGCATCAGCAATGCTGTAATCGCCGCACAGCCAGGGTGTGTCTTGCGCTGTGACGCGGCGGGCGTGGGTCCAAATTTCCTCTAGCCGGTCCAACTCCGCCGCGACTGCGGGGGACGGTATGATTGGGGCGTAGCTGCGATGCAGGTTGACGGGCCAGTCTGATCGCAGATTGCGGAAGCTGCTGTGCATCTCGTTGGCAAGCGTGCGGGCGGTGCCGCGGGCAAGGGGGGCTGCTGGCCACAGGCCCGCGTTTGGGAAAAGGCTTGCGAGTTCTTCGGCGATGGCCATGCTGTCCGATAGGATCGCGCCGCCCGCGGTGATCATCGTCGGCAATGTGCGCGCTGGGGCGTAATCTGTCATCAGCGCGGCTACGCCGTCCTCTGATGCGGGGTAGAGCACGGTTGTCTTAACCTGATCCGCCAGACCGAAACGTTCGACCATCAACCACGCGGCAAGCGACCAGCTGAAGTAGAGGCGATTTCCGATGATCAGCTGATGGGTCATGACGGCTTTGTCCTTATGGGCGGTGGTTGATTTGGCCGATGTGCCAGCTGTCCGCGTGGGCGGTGATGTCGGTCACGCCAAGCGGGTCGATGCTGTGCGCCATGGCCTGATAGGCTGTCTGGCCCGTTGCGCGGGGGATTTGTGACATGATCGCGCCCATATGCGCCACGATGATCAGGTGGTCCGGGGTATGGGCGGTCATCAGCGCATAAATAGCAGTTGCGACCCGGGTTGTGACGGCGTTCCAGCTTTCGCCATCGGGCGCTTTCAGATTGCCAGGGTTTTCCCAAAACTGACGTGACAACACGGGATCGCGCGCACTGACTTGCGTGTGGTGCAACCCGTCCCACGCGCCAAAGTCGATCTCTCGCAGGTCGCTGCGGTGGGGCAGGCGGGTGCGGCTGGCGGTCAGGGCGTCGGCGGTTTGCACAGCGCGTGTTAGGTCAGACGAGACGATCAATGCATCCTGCGGCAGGTACGCGTTCAGCCGTGCCAGCGCTGCCGTATCGGACAGATCAACCGGTACATCGCGCCAACCCGTCATCACCTTTTGATGGGTGGGGCCATGACGCACAAGCCACAGCCGGGTCACGGCAAATCGCCTTTCAAAGCCAGCGGCAGGCCTGCCATGACGGCAACCACAGTGTCTGCCTGGGCGGCAAGGCGGCGGTTGATCTGGCCCTGCGCGTTCCGAAACCGCCGAGAGAGCGCGTTGTCAGGGACGATGCCCATGCCGACCTCGTTCGATACGACGACGACAGGGCAGGGGCAGGCGGCAAGGGCGGCGAGCAGGTCATCGCAGGCAGCTGATATGTCGCGGTCAGCCAGCAGCACGTTTGTCAGCCAAAGCGTCACACAGTCCAGCAGTACGATGTCGCCAGGCCCTTGCCGCCGCAGCACCGACGCAGGGTCAAGCGGCGCGTCCGCTGTCGTCCAGCCGGGTCCGCGCTGGATAATATGCGCGGCGATTTTTGCTTCCATCTCGGCGTCAAAGGCCTGCGCGGTTGCGATGTAAGTCTTTGGTCTGCCTGTGGAAATCACCAGACCTTCTGCGTAGGCCGATTTCCCTGACGACGCGCCACCTAGTATGAATGTGAGGTTATGCAACTTCTTCATGGAACTTTCGCTGCGGCAACGGGTTTGAACTCACATAGAGACTGCCTCGCCAAAAGACACAAGCAGTTCGCGCAACCCTGGGGGATACCACAATGGCTTTTGACGGATATTCAGATCAAACCATGTCGCGGACTGCGATGAAAGCAGAGCTGCTGGATGCTGAAACCGAACTGCGGTTAGCTTATGCATGGCGGGATGAGCGGTGCGAGGAAAGCCTGCACCGCCTGATCACCGCCTACATGCGTTTGGCGATTTCGATGGCTGCGAAATTCAAGCGGTACGGGGCACCGATGAACGACCTCATTCAAGAGGCCTCTGTGGGTCTCATGAAGGCGGCCGAAAAGTTCGATCCCGACCGCGGCGTGCGGTTTTCGACCTATGCGGTCTGGTGGATCAAGGCGAGCATTCAGGACTATGTGATGCGCAACTGGTCGATGGTGCGCACTGGGTCCACGTCCTCTCAGAAATCGTTGTTTTTCAACCTGCGCCGCGTGCAGGCGCGTCTGGAACGGGAAGCCGCTGCAGAAGGGCGCAAGCTGGAAGGCCACATTATGCGCCAGATGATCGCGACCGAAGTCGGCGTGCCACTGCATGATGTCGAGATGATGGAAGGCCGCCTGTCCGGCTCCGATTTCAGCCTGAACGCGACCCAGTCATCTGAGGATGAAGGCCGCGAGTGGATTGATGCGCTGGAAGACGATAGCTCTCAGGCGGCGGAAAACGTCGAACTGGCCCATGATAACGCGCAGCTGCGTCAGTGGCTGCTGACAGCGCTGGGCGATCTGAACGACCGCGAGCGGTTTATCGTGCGCGAGCGTAAGCTGCGTGATGATCCGCGCACGCTGGAAAGCCTTGGTGGCGAGTTGGGCCTGAGCAAAGAGCGCGTGCGCCAGCTAGAGGCCGCAGCCTTTGGCAAAATGCGCAAGAACTTGGAAAGCCAAAGCCGCGAAGTGGTTGCGTTTTTCGCATGATCTTAAAGTACCTGATCCGCGCAGCTCTGCTCGCTGTGCTGGTCGGGCAAGTGGCCCATGTGGCCGCAGATGTCGGCCCGCTGCCACGGGCCGACATTTTCGTTCTGGGCGAAGTGCATGACAACGCTGCGACCCACGTGGTGCAGGCGCAGATCATCGAAAAGGTCGCACCGCGCGCGCTGGTGTTTGAAATGCTGACCCCTGCGCAGGCCAAGGCGGCGATGGGCGTTGATCGCAGCGATCCAGATGCGGTGGCGCAGGCGACGGATTGGGCAAACAGCGGCTGGCCGGATTTCGCGATCTATGCACCCATCTTTGCAGCCGCGCCGAAGGCGGCGATCATTGGCGCAGCTGTGCCGCGCGAACGCCTGATGACAGCGATGCAGCACGGCACCGCCGCGGCCTTGGGTTCAGCGGCTGCGCAGTGGCTATCGCCAATCGCCCCAGCCGATCAGCAAGCACGCGAGGCAGAACAGGCAGAGGCGCATTGCGGCGCCTTACCGCCCGAGATGCTGCCCGGCATGGTCGCGGCGCAGCAGTTGCGCGACGTTGCATTCGCCCGCGCCGCAGCGGATGTGTTTGATGATATGGGCGGTCCGGTCGTGCTGATCACAGGTACCGGCCATGCGCGCAAGGACGTCGGCGTGCCGTCCTATCTGGCCGCCGCCCGCCCTGATTTAGCGGTCTTTGCCTTGGGCCAGTTCGAGGGCAGCGCGCCCGGCACGGATGTTCAGGACGCTTTCGACAGGATTATCCTGTCCGATCCGGCCAATCGTCCCGATCCCTGCGCGGCCTTCACCAACTAGCCTTGTTGTCATCGCGGGTTTGGCCCCCTACATCTGGAGCGCAACAAAGGGGGCGGGTCCATGCTGCACGACAAGCGTATTTTGCTGATCATTGGCGGCGGTATCGCGGCCTATAAATCGCTGGAACTGATCCGTCTGCTACGGACAGCGGGCGCGGCGGTGACCCCTGTGATGACGCGCGCGGCATCCGAATTTGTAACCCCGCTGAGCGTTGCGGCGCTGGCCGGGGAAAAGGCCTATACCGATCTGTTCGATCTGACGGACGAGGCAGAGATGGGTCATATCCAACTGTCCCGGGTCGCTGATCTGATCGTTGTTGCCCCGGCCACAGCCGACCTGATGGCCAAGGCCGCAACCGGGCTGGCAGGCGATCTGGCGACAACGCTTTTGCTGGCCACGGACACGCCTGTGATGATGGCTCCGGCGATGAACGTGCGGATGTGGGACCACCCCGCTACGCAGCGCAATCTGGCTGCCCTGCAAGGCGACGGCGTCAGCTTTGTCGGCCCTGACGTGGGCGATATGGCGTGCGGGGAATATGGTCCGGGGCGTCTGGCTGAACCTGCGGCGATCTTGGCTGCGATCCAGAGCCACTTTGCCAGCGGCCCGCTGAGCGGGAAGCATATCATCGTGACCTCTGGTCCCACGCACGAGCCAATTGACCCTGTGCGCTATATCGCGAACCGGTCCTCTGGTGCGCAGGGCACGGCGATTGCGCAGGCTTTGGTCGCGCTGGGCGCGCAGGTGACCTTTGTCACCGGCCCCGCAAGCGTGCCGCCGCCGACAGGCGTGACGCTGGTAAAAGTTGAGACCGCCCAGCAGATGAAAGACGCCGTGATGGCCGCACTGCCCGCGCAGGCCGCCGTCTTTGCTGCCGCTGTGGCCGACTGGCGTGTGGCGAATGCAGGCACGCAAAAGATAAAGAAAACCGCAGGCGGTCTGCCCGCGCTAGAGTTTGCAGAAAATCCCGACATCCTTGCCACGGTCAGCAGTTTGGACGCAGCGATGCGCCCCGCGCTCGTCGTGGGTTTTGCCGCAGAAACGCAGGATGTGACTGAACTGGCGCGCCAAAAACGGGCGCGCAAAGGGTGCGATTGGATCGTGGCGAATGACGTCAGCGACGGCACAGGCATCATGGGCGGCACGGAAAACGCGGTTACCCTGATTACCGCAAAGGGTGCCGAGGATTGGCCGCGCATGGCCAAGGCAGCGGTGGCGCAGCGTCTTGCGCAGCGCATGGCCGAGGCGCTGGGATGAGCGTCGGAGCATCGGAGGTTAATTCGGCTGCGCCGAATGACATAGAAGGGAGTATTTTTGGCAAGATGAAACCGGAAATGCGTGTCGCGCTGGCTTATGTTGCGGGAGCTGATGAGGCATTGCCACTGCCCAGCTATCAGAGCGCTGGGGCGGCGGGTGCGGATGTTTGTGCGAATTTGGATGCGGATGATCGGGCGCTGGGCGTGACGCTGGGCCCCGGTGCGCGGGCCTTGATCCCGACAGGGTTGCGCCTTGCGATTCCGCAGGGGTTCGAGGTGCAGGTCCGCGCCCGTTCCGGCCTGGCAATGAAGCACGGGATTGCGCTGGTGAATGCGCCGGGCACGATCGATAGCGATTATCGTGGCCCGCTGGGGGTGCTTGTCGTGAACTTAGGACAAGAAGCGTTCATTGTGACGCACGGAATGCGGATTGCGCAGCTGGTCGTGGCCCCTGTCGTGCAGGCTGATTTTGCGCTGGGTGATCTGGACAATACGGCGCGGGGTGCCGGAGGGTTTGGATCAACTGGGTCTGGAACAGATGGGGGCGCATCATGATTATGGTTGGGTTTCTGGCTGCCGTGATTTGGGGCGTGGGGGCGGCTATGGGCGCGCCGCGCCGGGCACGGTGGGTCATGCTGGCGCTGCTCATTGGCGCTGTGATTGCAGTGCAGCTTGCCTTGCCCACCGGTCACCCGCTGCGCGAGGCGACGGGCGGTGATGTGCGCCTGTGGCTGCTGCTTCTTGGGTTTGGCGCTGTGATCTGGGGCTATGCCGCGATTCTGCGCGCCGTGAAATCGCGCGCGCAGGCAAAGCCAGCGCCTGCCGCGGCGGCCAAGGCGGGCTTTTCGGACGATGAACTGCAACGCTATGCCCGCCATATCATGCTGCGCGAAGTGGGCGGCACCGGGCAGGCGGCCTTGGGCCGCGCAAAGGTGCTGGTGATCGGGGCAGGCGGTCTGGGATCGCCCGCATTGCAATATCTGGCCGCGAGCGGCGTTGGGACGATCGGCATCATTGATGACGATGTGGTCGACAACAGCAACCTGCAGCGGCAGGTGATTTACGGCGAGGCTGACGTGGGCCAACCCAAGGTCCAGATCGCCGCGCAAGAGATCACGCGCCGCAATCGCCATGTCACGGTGCGCCCTTATCAGCGCCGCCTGACCGCCGACATCGCGGCTGATTTGATCGCCGAGTATGATCTGGTGCTGGATGGCTGCGATAATTTCGATACGCGCTATCTGGTAAACCAGACGTGCACCGCACTGGGCGTGCCGCTGATCGCGGCCGCGATGACCCAGTGGGAGGGGCAGATCAGCCTTTATGATCCCGCCCATGGCACGCCGTGCTTTGCCTGCATCTTTCCAGATCGCCCTGCACCCGGCCTTGTGCCTAGCTGCGCCGAAGCGGGGGTCATCGGCCCGCTGCCCGGCGTCATGGGGTCGATGATGGCGCTAGAGGCGGTCAAGGCGATCACCGGGGCCGGGCAGGGGCTTGGGGGGCGTTTGCTGATTTACGATGCGCTTTATGCCGATACGCGGATCATGCAGGCGGCGGTGCGGGCCGATTGCGCCGTCTGCCATGGCAAAGGCTTGCAGGCCGCCGCGCAAGCGGCCAAGGTCTGAGCCGGGACATCATCTGGGATCGGAACTGCCATGAAAATCTTGACCACTCTTGCAGCCGTTATGCTGGCGACCACTGCAACCGCCGAAAGCCATCTGCCCGATTTGGGCGGGCAGGTTGTGACCGTCGTGACTGAAAACGCCTATCCGCCGCTGCAGTTCATCCAGAACGGAGACGCGATCGGCTGGGAGTATGACGCCATGGCAGAGATCGCACGCCGCCTGAACATCGACGTCGTGTATGAAAACAGCAGCTGGGACGCGATGATCCCCGCCGTGTCCGAAGCGCAGTATGACATCGGCATGACCGGGATCACGATCCGCGATGACCGGGCCGAAGTCGTTGATTTTTCTGACCCCTACATGACATCCGAAATGGTCATGCTGGTGCGCGGCGATGAAGACCGTTTCAGCGACGCCGCCAGCTTTGCCGCCGATGCCGACCTGCTGATGGCCGCGCAGCCCGGCACGACGCCGTTTTACGTCGGCGTCTATGATGTGTTGGACGGGGACGAGGCGAACCCGCGGATTCGGACGATGGAAACCTTTGGCGCGACAGTGCAGGCGCTGCGCACCGGCGATGTTGATCTGGTGCTGACGGACGGCACGGCCGGGCAGGGCTATGTCGATGCCTCTGACGGGGCGCTAAAGATCGTAGGAGAGAAGCTGGGGACCGAAGACTTTGGCTTTATCTTTCCCAAAGGCTCGCCCCTGGTCGGGCCGATCAATCTGGCCATTGCGGATATGAAGGCTGACGGCACGCTTGATGCGCTGAATACCCAATGGTTCCTTGATTTCAAAATGGGCGAATAAGACAACGTGACGCCCGGCGGCCGCGACTTTCCCTATTGGCTGGTTGCGGCCTGCCTGATCGGCGCTGCGATGTTCGCCGCCGTGCTGGGCGATCCTACGTCGCGGGGTGTGCTTGTTACGCTGATGCAGGGCTTCAAGACGACGGTGTTCGTCACGCTCATCAGCTACGCGATGGCCTGCGCGCTGGGGCTTTCGCTCGCGTTGATGGCGGGGTCGGGATCGATTGTGCTGCGGCAAATCTCTCGGTTCTATGTCGAGGTGATGCGCGGCATCCCGATCCTTGTGCTGCTGCTTTACGTCGCCTTTGTACTGGCACCGGCGCTGGTGGCCGGGTGGAACGCACTGGGCCTGCCAGAAGCGCGGACCCGCGATTTTCCGCTGCTTTGGCGTGCCATCATCGCCCTGTTTCTGGCCTACTCTGCCTTTCTGGCCGAAGTGTTTCGTGCGGGTTTGCAATCGGTCGATAAAGGCCAGATCGAGGCGGGCCGCGCCTTGGGCCTGTCACGCTGGCACCGGTTTCGTTTTGTCGTCTGGCCGCAGGCGTTCCGCACGATCCTGCCGCCGCTGGGCAACGATTTCGTGGCGATGGTGAAGGATTCGTCCTTGGTGTCGGTGTTGGGCGTCGCGGATATTACGCAGCTGGGCAAGGTGCTGGCGGCGGGCAATTTCCGCTATTTCGAGACCTATAACGTCGTGGCGTTGGTGTATCTGACCATGACGATCACCCTGTCCATCGTCCTGCGCCGGTTCGAGCGGGGCCAGCGCCGCGGGTGAGTATTTAGAGCAAGATGATGTACAAGGCCTGCGCTTTGGGAGCGCGCCGGAATTGAGTTTATTTTGCCAGATGAACATGGGGCGGTGGCGCCTGTGCGGGTGCGGCCTTACCTTGAGCGCAAAGGAGATTTGCTATGACCAATCCGCTGTTGACCCCTTGGGATACGCCCCATGCTTTGCCGCCATTTGATGCGATCAAAGACGCCGATTTCGCGCCTGCCGTTGAGGCCGCATTGAGCGAGGCGCGCGGCAACATCGCAGCGATCGCGGACAATCCGGATGCGCCGACCTTTGACAACACCATCGCGGCGCTGGAGCTGGCGGAGGCGACATTGGGGCGGGTTCTGGGGGTGTTTTATGGCGTGGCAGGGGCGGACAGCAATCCGGCACGCGAGGCGCTCCAGCGCGACTTTTCCCCGCTACTGAGCGCGTTTGGGTCGGAAGTGACTGCAAATGCGGCCCTGTTTGCCCGGATCGAGGATCTGTGGACGCGGCGGGATGATTTGGATTTGAGCGAAGAGCAGGCCCGCGTTTTAATGCTGAGCCGGCGCGGTTTCGTGCGGCAGGGGGCGCAGCTGACGGGAGCTGCTGCGGACCGGTTGCGGGATGTGAAGTCGCGGCTTGCGGTTCTGGGCACGCAATTTACGCAAAACTTGCTGGCGGATGAACGGGATTGGTTCATGCCTTTGGCCGAGGAAGATCTGGTTGGCTTGCCCGATTTCGTGATTGATGCGGCCCGTGCGGCGGGCGAAGCCGGTGATCATGGCGGGCCTGTGGTGACCCTGTCGCGGTCGCTGATTGTGCCATTCTTGCAGTTTTCACCGCGCCGCGATTTGCGTCAGCGGGCCTATGCCGCTTGGACGGCGCGGGGCATGAATGGCGGGGCGACGGATAACCGCGCCTTAGCGGCAGAAACGCTGGCGCTGCGGGGCGAGCGGGCAAAGCTTTTGGGGTATGACAGCTTTGCCGATTATAAGCTGGAGACAGAGATGGCGGGCACGCCGGGTGCGGTCCGCGATCTGTTGATGCAGGTTTGGGCCCCGGCAAAGGCATCCGCTGAGGCGGACGCTGAAAAGCTGACCGCCCTTCTGCACGCTGACAGCATCGCAGGACCGCTAGAGCCATGGGATTGGCGCTATTATTCCGAAAAGCGCCGTCAGGCCGAGCATGATTTGGACGAGGCGGCGCTGAAGCCCTATCTGCAGCTTGACCGCATGATCGAGGCGTCTTTTGCCTGCGCGACGCGGTTGTTTGGGCTGCAGTTCGAACCGTTTGACGGGCCGGTTTACCACCCCGATGTGCGGCTGTGGAACGTGACGCGGGACGGCAAGCATATTGCTGTTTTCGTTGGCGATTACTTTGCCCGCGCGTCCAAGCGGTCAGGCGCATGGTGCATGGCGATGCGCAGCCAGCAAAAGCTGGCGGGTGATGTGCAGCCTATCGTCGTGAACGTATGCAACTTTGCCAAGCCAGCAGCGGGCAAGCCCGCGCTGCTGTCTTATGATGATGCACGGACGCTGTTTCACGAGTTTGGCCACGCCCTGCACCAGATGCTGTCGGATGTGACCTATGAAAGCATCAGCGGCACGTCTGTCGCGCGGGACTTTGTCGAGCTGCCCAGCCAGCTGTATGAGCATTGGCTGGAGGTGCCTGCGGTGCTGTCCGAATTTGCCGTTCATGCTGAAACCGGCGCGCCGATGCCACAGGATATGCTGGACCGTATGCTGAACGCGGCCACCTATGACATGGGCTTTCAGACGGTCGAATATATCGCCAGCGCCTTGGTCGATTTGGAATTTCACGCAGGCCCGCCCCCGGCTGATCCGATGCAGCGGCAAGCGGAAATCCTGGGCGATCTGGGGCTGCCGCATGCGATCGGGATGCGGCACGCAACGCCGCATTTTGCGCATGTGTTCGCCGGTGACGGCTATTCCAGCGGCTATTACAGCTACATGTGGTCCGAAGTGATGGACGCGGACGCCTTTGCTGCGTTTGAAGAGGCGGGCGATCCGTTTGATCCGGCACTGGCGCAGCGGCTAGAGCAGACTGTGCTGTCCTCTGGCGGCTCTGTCGATGCGGCCGCGCTCTACCAGCAGTTCCGTGGGCGCATGCCGGGGGTAGAGGCGCTTTTGAAAGGGCGCGGGCTGGCGGCCTAAAACCTTTCGTCCGAAAAATCTTGGGCGCAGCGCTAAACGGATGGATCGTCGGGGTGTTTTTGCACCCCGACGGGGTCCTTGTGGATCAGGACATCGGCGCCGGGATAAGTGTGCAGGATCGCGCGGCGCAGGGCTGCGCCGATGGCGTGGGCGCGGTGCAGGGACTGATCGCCGTCCAGTTCGATATGCAGGTTCACAAAGACCCGGCTGCCAGCGCGGCGGGTTTTCAGATCATGAAAGCCGTGGACGCCGTCGAAACCATGCGCGATGGCCGCGATCCCGGCGATCATCTCTGGGTCGGCTTGCCGGTCCATCAGGGCGTCCCACGCCTCTTTGCCGATGCGCAGCGCGCCGAAGGCCAGCAACAAGGCCGCGCCCAAGGCGACAACACTATCGACCTGCGCAAGGCCCAATGCCGATGATGCCCAAAGCGCAAGGATCGCGCCGACATTGGGGATCAGGTCGCCCAAGTAGTGCAGGCTGTCTGCCTTGACGACAGGGTTGTTGGTACGGGCCGCGACCCGGCGCTGCCAGACGACAAGGCCCAGCGTCAACACGATGGAAAGGGTGACGATCGCGATGCCAGCGCCTTCGTTTTCGGGCAGGCTCGGATCACCCTGCCACAACCGCCAGACCGCCGCAGTGCCGATCACGGCAGAGGAGGCGAGGATAATCAGGGACTGGCCAAGGGCCGCCAGATCCTCGGCCGAGGTGTGGCCAAAGTTGTGATCGTCGTCGGCGGGTTTGGCTGCATAGGCGATGGCGGCCAAGGCGGCCAGCGACATCATCAGGTCCATTGCAGAATCGGCAAGCGTGGCCGCAATGGCCAGCGAGCCGGTCTGCTGAAATGCCCAAAGCTTCGCCACGACCAACGTCAGCGCAACGGCGCAGGACAAAAGGCCAGCAGACAGGTTTAGGCGTTTATCGGATACGGCGCTACTCATGCGGGCCGTCTAGCCCATGATCGCTGCGCGCGAAAGCGTCAGTCTGCGTCGACGCCCCAAAGCACGGATTTATGCGCCCAGCCCGTATAGCCGCCAGCGGTCAGTTCGCACCAGTCCGCCTCGCACTCGCCAAGGCGGGCGATGACGTTCAGTTCAAGTTCGGCGCGTTCGGCTGCGGTATCGGTGGGCTTGACGCGCAGGGGCAAGCGGTCTTGGTCGACGATGACCGTGCGCACGCCGGACAGCATGGTGTAATGGACCCAGCCGCCTTGACCGTCGCGGTCGATGACCCGGCGCCAGTGGCCGTATTCGGCGACGACTTGCAATGGCATGTCGCGGCGCTGGAACACCCAGTCAATGCGGTGCGTCAGGCTGGGGCCGCGGCGGACGTTTGCCTCTTTCGCTTTTAGGCTGACGTAGCGGGGTAGGGGCAGGTTCGTTTCTGGCCCGACCTCTGGCGCATCCACATTGGCTGTGGTGTCCTGCGCGTTTGCTGGCACCGCGACACAGGTCGCAAGGACAAGACACAGAATGTGCGTAATTTTCATGGGTACAGCCTCGATCCGCCTGATGGGCGCGTTGGTTCTTGTGCCCCGCGTCCCTGACTGGCAACCTGACACTACAACGACCTTTTGAAAAGTGCTGCAGGAGCCCACATGCCGAGCAAGAAGCTGAGTGTTGTCGTCACGCGACGGTTGCCGCAGGTGGTCGAGACGCGGATGACCGAATTGTTCGACGTGACGCTGCGCGAGGATGACGCGCCAATGACCCGCGAGGCGCTTGTCGCGGCGATGCAGGACGCGGATGTGCTTGTGCCGACGATCACCGACCAGATCGACGCGCGATTGCTGGCGCAGGCCGGCGAGCGGTTGAAGCTGATCGCGAACTACGGGGCAGGGGTCGATAATATCGACGTTGCCACGGCGCGGCAGCGCGGGATCTTGGTATCCAACACGCCGGGCGTGCTGACCGACGACACCGCTGACATGACCCTCGCGCTGATGCTATCCGTGCTGCGCCGCATTCCCGAAGGCATGCGCGTGGCGCAATCGGACGAATGGGCGGGCTGGGCCCCGACGGCCATGCTCGGCGGGCGCGTCGCGGGCCGCCGCCTTGGCATTTTGGGGATGGGCCGGATTGGACAAGCCGTCGCGCGCCGCGCCCGCGCCTTTGGCATGCAGATCCACTATCACAACCGCAAACGCCTGCGGCCAGAGGCAGAGGAGCCGCTGGACGCGACCTATTGGGAAAGCCTTGATCAGATGGTCGCGCGGATGGATGTGATCAGCATCAACTGCCCGCATACGCCGTCCACATTCCACCTTATGAACGCTCGCCGGCTCAAGCTGATGAAGCCTGACGCCGTGATCGTGAACACCAGCCGCGGCGAGGTGATCGACGAAAATGCGCTGACGCGGATGCTGCGCGCCAATGAAATCGCAGGCGCTGGCCTTGACGTGTTCGAGCGCGGAGGAGAGATCAATCCCCGCCTGAAAGCCTTGCCCAACGTGATTTTGCTGCCTCATATGGGCTCGGCCACCACCGAAGGCCGGATCGAGATGGGAGAGAAGGTTTTGATTAACATTAAAACCTTTGCCGACGGCCACCGTCCGCCTGATTTGGTTGTGCCGGGGCAAATGTAACACCGCGGGTTTGACGCGGCCGCGCTGTGCGCCACGTTTGGCCCAATGTTTAAAGGAGAAATGTCGATGATGAAATTCGTGATGCCAGCCGCCGTGCTGGCTGTGCTGGGGGCCTGTGCCACACCAGTGCCGTCCAGTTTTAACGGATCAGAATCGCAGGTCGGCAATGCCGTGCCGTTGGTTATCCCCGCCGTGCCACAGCCGATCTTGGTCGATCCACCCACGCCGGTCAGCACCACGTCGCTTGATGGCCCGGCTTCATCGCCTGTGCCGCGGCCATCGTCCACCGGCATGCCGCCACCGCCCGTTGAAATCGGCGTTGTTGGCCCGGTCCCAGCGGACCTGCCTGCGTTCGAGCCGCTGATTATGGATGAAGACGTTTCCGGCTGACGCAAAGGCGAAAGGGCTGCACCGATCGCAGTGCAGCCTGAAAACTGTAGGTAATATGGCATGAGGCGCAGATATTCTGCGCCTTTTGCTTTTCTACTCTGACCGCTCTAGCGCGGGCGAATAGCTCATGGTTGAAAACCGCATCATATTGGTATCAGCGCGACCTGCTTCTGGCTCTGGCGAAATACAACCGCCCAAAACCATGAGTGCAGCCACCGCATAAAGCGTGGTGCGTTTCATAGTGCTCTCCTCAAATCCGCATCTGACGTGCGGTACTGGGGATATAACACTAAATTGTCGCAATTGATCCCCCCTCCTAATCAAAAGATCACGAAACGGGCTAGCCCGTGTCAAAAATACAAATACATATCAACGATATTGGGGGGTTACGCCCGGAAGATGGCGCAGATGCGCTGTTTTCCGGGCGTTTGGGGCTTAGCGATATACTTCGTCTTCGGTGGGGAATGCGCGGGATTTGACGTCTTCGGCATAGCGTTTGACGGAATCTTCGATCATCGGGCCAAGCTGGCCGTAGACCTTGACGAACTTTGGCGTCCAGGGATTCAGGCCCAGCATATCCTCTAGCACCAGAATCTGCCCGTCGCAGTCGGCAGAGGCCCCAATGCCGATGGTCGGGATCTCGACCTCTTTTGTGATTCGGGCGGCCAGCGGCTCGACCATGCCTTCTAGGACAACGGCAAAGGCACCGGCGTCGGCCACAGCGCGGGCATCATTGCTGTGCGCGTCCCAGCTTTCCTCGTCCCGGCCTTGGGTCTTGAAGCCGCCCATGACGTGGGACGATTGCGGCGTCAGGCCGGTGTGGGCCATGACGGGAATGCCGCGTTCCACCAGAAAGTGGATCGTCTCGGCCATGCGCGCGCCGCCCTCTAGCTTGACCGCGCCGCAGCCGGTTTCTTTCATGATTTTGGCAGCGTTGCGGAACGCCATATTGGGCGATTCCTCGTAGGTGCCAAAGGGCATGTCCACGACAATCAGCGCCTTTTTGGTGCCGCGCACAACGGCCTTGCCATGCATGATCATCAGGTCCAGCGGCACGCCAACGGTGCTTTCCATGCCGTGCATCACCATGCCAAGGCTGTCACCGACCAGAATAAAGTCGGCGTATTTATCCACGATCGCGGCGGTATGCGCGTGGTAAGACGTCAACGAGACGATCGGCTCGCCGCCCTTGCGGTTGCGGATTTGCGGCACGGTTGTGCGGCGAACGGTTGGGGTTTGCGTGCTCATGGCGTGATTTCCTTTTGGTCGATAAGTAACACGGTCATGAACTGGACCGCGATCATGATGCCGATTTTCCGGGTGGGGATGCCGGTGACGGGCGCAAAGGTTTCGGCGTCGACGATATCCAGCCCCGCCAGTGTCGCCCCGCGCTTGGACGCGATGACGCCGCGAATCGTCTCGGCGATCACCTCGATGGTTGCGCCTTCTTTCACCATCGCCGCGGCGACGGTCAGCGACAGGTTCAAAACGCGCGCGTCATAGCGTTCGTCCCCGATCAGGCGCACGTTGCGTGACGACATCGCCAGCCCGTCAGCTTCCCTGACTGTTGGAACGCCGTGGATGGCCACGGGGATGAACAAATCGGCGACCATGCGGCGAATGACGGCAAGCTGTTGGTAATCCTTCTCGCCAAAATAGGCGGCATCAGGCCCCACGATATTCAGCAGCTTGGTCACCACCGTCGCCACACCGCGAAAATGCCCCGGACGCACTGCGCCATGTAGAATATTCGCCAGATGTGTCGTCTCGACGATCGTCTCGTCGCCCGCCGGATACATCACATCAGGGGTCGGCATAAACACCGCCGCCACGCCTGCGGCCTCTAGCATCGCCAGATCAGCCGCTTCGGTGCGCGGATAGTTTTCCAAATCCTTGGCGTCGCCAAATTGAGTCGGATTGACGAAAATCGTCGCAACAACCGATGCATGATCGCGGGCCGCAGCAGCGACCAGCGCCATATGCCCCGCATGCAGCGCCCCCATCGTTGTCACTAGTCCGACAGTCCCTGCCTTGCGCAGGCCCGCCACGGCGGTTTTCACCTCGGCCACGGTTTTGCAGATCAGCATCTTCGCTCCCTGTTTCCTTTGCCTGACGTTCTAGGGCGCGGCAGCCGCCATGTCACGCGCGCACCCGTGCATCGTTGCGTCGGTAAAGGCCCGCTTTGTCCGCCCTTGTCGTATTCATGCCGATTTGCGTCGGCTGGTTCTTTCGCTGCGCGCTGCTTTGCAGCAGATTGCCAGCAACATAGCAGGCTTCGGGGAATCGAACATGAAAACCAACGTCAAAGCACTGGTCATCGGCGGCGGTGCCGTTGGCACGTCGATTGCCTATCATCTGGCCGCGGCCGGCTGGGACGATGTCATGCTGCTGGAACGGGACGAACTGACGTCAGGCTCTACCTGGCACGCCGCTGGCCTGCTGCCCTATTTCAACATGAGCTTTGCAACCACCCACATCCACGACTACTCGATCCGCTTCTACAAAACGCTAGAGGAAGAGACAGGCCTGAACGCAGGCTTCGCTGTCGTCGGCAACCTGCGCATGGCCCAGACGGACGAACGGATGGAGGAATATCAGCTTTATGCCTCTACGGCGGAAACCTGCGGCGTGCCTTACGTCTTTCTGACACCGGACGAAATCAAGGCAAGATGGCCTCTGATCGAAACCTCTGACCTGAAGGGCGCGCTTTATCACAACACCGACGGTTACATTAACCCCGCCGATGTGACGATGGCGATGGCCAAGGGCGCGCGCCAGCGCGGTGTGATGATCGAACGCCGCTGGCAGGCGGACGCGTTTCATTGGAACGGCACCCATTGGGAAGTCACTGCCACCAAAATGGTGGAAAAGGGCGGCAACCTTGTCCCATCTGACGAGCAGATCGTCATCACCGCCGAACATGTCGTCACCGCCTCTGGCAACCACGCGCAGCGCACCGCGAAAATGCTCGGCATCAAGATCCCCGCGATCCCCGTCGAACACCAGTTCATCGTGATGGACGTCGACCCCGCGCTTCAGGAATACCGCAAGACCAACCCCGAACACCCCGTCGTGCGCGACGCCGACGCCCAATCCTATGTCCGCGAAGAACGCGGCGGCTGGATCCTTGGCGTCTACGAAAAGCACGCGCCAGCGCGGTTCGAATACGGTGTCCCTGACAGCTTCCGGGCCGATCTGTTCGAGCTCAATCTGGAACGGATCGAAGAGCAGTATCTCGCGATGATCCACCGCATCCCGTCTTGCGAGGATTCTGGCCTGAAAAACGACTTCAACGGCCCGATCTGCTACACCCCCGATGGCAACCCCCTCGTCGGCCCAGCCCCCGGCTTGCACAACATGTGGCTCGCCGAAGGGTTCAGCTTTGGCATCACCGCCGCTGGCGGCACCGGCTATTACCTTGCGCAGATGATGGTGAACGGAGAGGCCGAAATCGACATGGCGTCCCTTGATCCCAAGCGGTACGGCCCGTGGATGACGACCGAATGGGCCGCCCGCAAGAACGAGGAAGCCTACGAGCACGTCTATATCCTACACCACCCGGACGAAGAACGCCCCGCCTGCCGCCCGCTGCGCACCACGCCCGCGTTTGATCGGCAAAAGGCCCGCGGCGCGCAATTTGGCTGGGTCAACGGATGGGAACGCCCGAACTACTTTGGTCCCGTGGACGCACCGGAAAGCTTCGACCACGACGCCCGCAGCTTCCGCCGTGGCGGCTGGTGGAAACATGCAGTCGAAGAAGCCAAGGCGATCCGGACAGGTGTCGGCCTGATCGACGCCTCTGCCTTTACCAAGCACCGCATCAGCGGCCCGGGTGCCACCGCGTTCCTTGACTGGTTCACGACAAACAAGCTGCCCAAGGTCGGCCGCATCAACCTGACCTATGCGCTGACCGGGGCAGGGACCACGCGCACCGAATACACCATCGCCCGCACCGGGGATGACGACTACTACCTGATCTCTGCTGGTGCGTGGACGGCCTACGACCAAGATTACCTTTATAAGGCGATCATGGAACAAGAGGGCCGCTTTGGTCGTATCAACGAACAAGAGGTCACGACCCAGTGGGGCGTCTTCGCCATCGCTGGCCCCAAATCCCGCGACGTGCTGCAATCCATCATCAAGGACGCCGACCCCGCGACCGCCCTGTCCAACAAACGCTTTCCTTGGCTGTCCGTGCGCGACATCGAACTGGGCATGTGCCCCGTCCGCGCCATCCGCGTCGCCTATACCGGCGAGCTTGGCTGGGAATTGCACCACCCGATTGAGATGCAGAACTACCTGTTCGATCTGCTGGAAAAGGCAGGCGAAGCGCATGGCATGAAGCTTGTCGGTGCGCGCGCCCAGAACTGGCTGCGGCAGGAAAAATCCTACCGCGCCTTTGGCAACGAACTCGGCCGTGACGCCACCCCGATGGAAGCCGACCTGCCGCGCTTTGTTGATCTGAACAAAGACTTCGACGGCAAGGCTGAAATGCAGGCCAAAGGCATCCGCTCGACCTGCGTCACGCTGCTGATCGACGGGCCGGATAATGCCGACCCTTGGGGCCGCGAAGTCCTCTACCACGGCGACACCCGGGTCGGCCGCCTGACCTCTGGTGGATATTCGGTCCACTTCGGCAAAAGCATCGGCATGGGCTACGTCCACCCGGACCACGCCGTCGTTGGCACCCAGCTACAGGTCAAGATGTTCGACCAGCTTTGGCCTGCGACAATCGTGGAAGACTCTCCTTACGATCCGCAAAACGCCACGATCCGCAAAGACGGCTGATCCGCATTCACCTTGCCAGATAAACTCCGGGGGAGGGCGCAGCCCGGGGGCAGCGCCCCCTCAGTCGTCGCGCTTCTCCCGCCGCCGCTGACGAAATCTGTCAGCCCGGCGGCGCAAGCGAATGATCGCCCCTGACACGGGGCGGCGCAGCCACGGCACATCGACCGCCAGCAGCAGCAGACCCACCGGGATCATCCACAACCCGAACACGGGCAGGATCGCTAGAAACCCACCCAGTATAAACGTCACGCCCACCGGCACCCGTATCAGCGCCCATCCCGGGCGGCTGATGCGGAACAGGACGCTCCCCATGCGGGGATAGTCACGGCGCAGCCGTTCGAATTGGCGGTGCAGGCGGCGGCCTTCGGGATTGATGCGGTGTCTGATCATGAGCAGGACATGGCTGCGCGGGGCCAATCATCAAGTGGCGCAGTGCTACATATTTTATCCCAGCCGGGCATGCAGGTTACTCATCTGGCAAAAACGATAGACAAGTCATGTCAGGCCACTGGCCGCGACGACATCTCTTGCTCAGATCCATTACCGCAACCTTGCGGCAGCAACCATCCATAACGCCGCATGCCCGCTCTGTATCGCAACCTCGCCCGCTGGCCCTAGCCAAAGCGTGCCGGTGACAGCGCCGCGGCCAGATCAGCGCCCAGCTGCGGCGTGCGGTTTGCGACGACATCGGCGATCAACGCAGATGCGGCGGGCGCGGTCTGGAACCCGTATCCGCCTTGTCCCGCACACCAGATAAAGGTTGGCGCATCCACCGCCCGCCCCAGAACCAACTGACGGTCCGGGGCAAAGGTACGCAGGCCAGCCCAAGTTGCGACAGGGCGCGTGACCTCTGGCGTGACATATTCCTGATAGCGCGCCAGCCCTTCGGCCAAGGTCATGTCGTCGGCAAACGCATCATGAGGATCAACCAAGTCTTCCTCCGCTGGCGACACCAGTAGCGCCCCCGCGTCGGGTTTGGCGTACCAGCTTTCGCCGGGTCCGAATATCATGGGCCAGTTGCTGACCGCATGTCCGCCCGGTGCGGCCAACCGCGCCATAGACCGCCGCAGCGGCGTCAGCCCCAGTGGGCGCACCCCGGCTGATACGGCAACCTGATCGGCCCAAGCCCCCGCGGCGTTTACAATCACGCGGCAGGTCACATCGCCCGCAGGTGTCGTCAGCTGCCATCCGGCCCGTGTGCGGGTGATGGTCTCCACGCGCGCGCCTGTCATGACGCTGCCGCCATTGCCGCGTAATTCGCGCAACCAGTTCTGCATTAGTAAATCGGTGTCGATATCCCATGCCGCCGCGTGATAGGCCGCGCGGTCCACGTAATCCGATAGGATCGGCACCAACGCCCGTGCCTCTGCCGTGGTGATCTGCTCTAGCCCCATATCCGCAACATCAGCGGCAAAGTGATCGGCCTCGTCCTTTGCCCCCAGCAGCATCAACCCGCGCGGCGATAGCACGCCGCCATTGGCGTTTTCGTGGAAATCGCGGCTGGCGGCGTTTAGCGCCCGGGTGGTGGGCTTGCCGTAGTTTTCCTCGAACAAAGCGGCAGAGCGGGCAGAGCTGTGATAACCCGTCTGAGCCTCTGCTTCGATCAAGGTGACGTTGCCCAGATGCGAAAGCCGGGCTGCAGCAGAAATGCCAGCAACCCCGCCGCCAATCACTACGATATCAGTCATACTTCTTCTAACCGATCTGTCGCAGGGGCGGGGGTCGGGGTCAGCGCGCTGATCTGAGTATAGAGTGCATCTGTCATCGCGAAATCCTGCGCGGCCAGCGACGGCGCAAGCTGTGCCATCGACTTGGCTGATATGATGGGCGAGGGGGCCGTGGGATGCGCTGCAACCCAAGCTACGGCCAAAGTCGCCGCATCCGTCCCCAATTCATCCGCCATATCCGCCAAAGCGGCCCCGGCGGCATGCATCCAGTCGGGATTATAACGGGCGGCATACATTTTATCTTCGCTCAGCCGTCCTGTGCCGCCGCGCGCATACTTTCCGGTTAGCAATCCGCCCCCAAGCGGGGAATAGGCGCAGACTTGTATCCCCTGATCGGCGGTCATCGGCAGAATCTCGACCTCTGCCTGCCGTTTGACCAGATTATACATCGGTTGCATCACATCAATCTGCGTTCCAAGGCTTGCACAGACCGCTTGCGCCTTCATAACTTGCCACGCGGCATAGTTGCTGACGCCAATATGGCGGATTGCGCCGTCCGATTGCAGGCGCGCAAGCGTCTCAAATGTTTCAATCAGGGGCGTGGCATCGTCCCAGCGGTGCAAATACAGCAGATCGACGCTGTCTACGTCCAATTGTTGGCGACACATTTCGAACTGCGCCAAAATATTTGTTTTGCCCGCACCGCCCGCGAAGGCAACTTTGGTCGCAAGGTAGATCGAATCCCGTTCAGGCGCGATCATCGGCCCGAGTAGCAGCTCGCTTGCGCCGTCGTTATAGCGGACGGCGGTGTCGAAATGATTGACACCGGCCGCGCGCGCCCCACTATACATGGCTTTACTGGCCTGCTCATCGGCGCGGCCGCCGAATTGCATGGTGCCAAATGTCAGTCGGGACAAAGCGGTCCCGTCGCGTGTATGCAGCTGTTTCATGACGCAACGATGACACGCAGGGGGCCGCCTAGCAATCGACTTGGGCGCCTTGTCAATCACACTACGCCGAAAGTTCCACATTCCGTCTGTGTAAAATAAATCTGTCTTGTGTGCGTAAATGCAGACATCACATTAAAGTTTACAGCTAGGTGTGCACATTCGCAAAAAACCTCCCTATATCGTTTGGCAGAAGAGGACACGATGTCCCTCACCAAATGAAAGATAAGACAATGACAAACTTCAAATCCTCCCTGATCGTCGCCGCTCTGGTTTCTGCATTCGGCGTGACTGCTGCTTCCGCCGCTGACTTCCAGCCCACCAAAAGCTTCAACGACCTGTCCGCTGCCGGCGTCGCTGCAACGGAAGCAAACATTGCAGCCCTGGGCGTAAGCAACCGCGCTGGCAACGTTCTGACAACCGGCGAGCTGACCGCGATCCAGCAGATCATTCTGGACCAGTCGAACGAAGCATCGAAAGCCAAGCGCGTGAACCTGATCGTGAACGGCGAGTCCGCAGGCTACGGCCCAGGCTACTCCGTCACTTACTAATCGCTTCTTAGCGACCTTCCTCCCTCCGCTCCTCCCAGCGGGAAATACACAGGGCGCTGCCCTGAGAATATGAAAGATAAGACAATGACAAACTTCAAATCCTCCCTGATCGCCGCCGCTCTGGTTTCTGCATTCGGCGTGACTGCTGCTTCCGCCGCTGACTTCCAGCCCACCAAAAGCTTCAACGACCTGTCCGCTGCCGGCGTCGCTGCAACCGAAGCAAACATCGCAGCCCTGGGCGTAAGCAACCGCGCTGGTAACGTTCTGACAACCGGCGAGCTGACCGCGATCCAGCAGATCATTCTGGACCAGTCGAACGAAGCATCGAAAGCCAAGCGCGTGAACCTGATCGTGAACGGCGAGTCCGCAGGCTACGGCCCAGGCT